>Ga0209208_10005511_pt1 | contig 17632 bp, 10 predicted proteins | sample S1TSphfallax_3_FD_187694 | JGI IMG/M metagenome (GOLD analysis project Ga0209208, IMG submission 187694) | Host-associated microbial communities from peat moss isolated from Minnesota, USA - S1T2_Fd - Sphagnum fallax MG (SPAdes) (version 2) | ecosystem: Host-associated > Plants > Peat moss >... | reverse complement strand
TCACCACCTTGCTTGTTGGCTTTTGTTTGCTAGTTGTAATTTTAATGACTACCTACAAAAAAAAAGGGGGAATGGAATACAATCCAAGGAAACACAAGCAAGGAGCAACAACAAGCGAGTGGGGGCCAAAACTACCTTACAAAAAAAATAGGAAAATAGGGGGGAGTTGCAAGTGGGGAGTAGGGACATGGAGTAACAATGTGGGGGAGTAGTCATGGGGGGGAATAGCAAGTAGGGACGAAGGACTGGGGATGTGGAATAGCAACGCGGGGGAGTAGCATAGCAAAAAAGGAGCCACATGAGGGAGTAACAATTCGGAGTAGTAACCGAAGAGTAGCCATGTCGAGGAGAAGTGACATGAAGCAACAAGTAGGTAATAGCCACGCTAAGGAGCAATAACACACACAAAAAGCAAACCAAAAGTAACAAAGAAAAAAAAACTAACAAATTACAAATTGGACCAACAAACCTTGTAAAACAAAACAAAAAAATCAAGACTAGGAAAAAAAAACATAAAATAATAAAAACGCATTATGATGGACTTTTTTAGATGTCACAATGGTAGTTTTTTCTAAATGAGTCAAGTATTGTTGCATTGTATTCAGATATAGTTGAGAAACTTGGCAAAAATGAGATGAAAAATTAAAACCCACATTCTAATATTTCAAACCAACAAAAAAATTACCAAAAGGATAAATGTTTAATCCAAGGTGGACTTTAAATTGATGGTACATCTAATTTCACAATCCAAACAACCCCAAAAAAACTATCATTATGAATTTTTTTTCTTTTAATGGAATTGGAAACTAAGCCTACAACTTTTTACTACCCCACATTGAAGTACCATAACACTTAAGATGAAGAAATCAAGCAAGAAAAAATCTATCAAATTTTTTGAAATTTCAAATGAAAATTTCAAATTTGTAAAATCCATTTCAATATTTAAATTCATTTTTTCAAGGCCCATGTTTTCTAAGGTTTTTAGAAAAGGTTTTAATTATGGTGGTATGAATTTTGAAATGGAAAAAAATGTGAAGTTCAACACCATTTAAATGTTTTTAGAAAATATTCGAATTTGGATTTTAAATATAAATTTTGAACTACCAATTTTGGTCTAATGTAGTGTGCTTTTACCCAAAACAACTAAAAATATTCTTAAAATCCTGAACAAAAGAAAAACAAAAGTGTTAAAAAGAAAGTAAAACAAATGTGGAGGTGTAAAATAGTGTAGGAGCAAAGTGGGTCCAAAAGGGAAATTGGAACTTTTTTATAAACAAACTTAAACCCTAACCTGCAACCACTTCCATAAATAATAAATTTAGTTTTTTATTTTTCACTTTCATAAAAAATAAGTTCAATTTTAGTTTTTTTACAATTATTATTGTTATTATTATTATTTACTTATTATTTTATCAATATTATTATTATTATTATTATTATTAAACTTATTAATTATTACTTAGTTTGTTTATTTTTTACCATGCGAATCGAATCTTTCTCAAAATGTGAAAACCAATATGGTTTTCAAAGTGGATGCTTAATGAGAACTTGGGTGGTTCCCATTGGGTGAAAATCACCAAGCAGGCTCTCATGGCAGGTCTCACCATTGATTTTAACTAAGAATTAGATTGAAAAAAAGTGCTAGTTTTCAACTGATAGATGAGAATTGCCCAACATTGGGTACTATGTCTATATTGTGAAATGTCTGAAGAGTTTGTAGCCTCCACAAAAATATTAAACATGTTTAAAAAAATTAGCTTGTCAACGATTGAATCTACGTGAACTATTGTCTAGAAAAAGGAAAAGTTATTAAGTGATGATTTTGAAATAATCAAGGTTAGTAATTAAAATCTATGAAAAATGTATGAAAAAACATTTTCTGGAGGAGTTGTAATTTCCACATGTTTGTAACATGGGTTGTTAAATTTGTAAAAATCCAAGAGATCAATAAGTGCAACATTATGAATTAAATATTTATTAATCACAATGAATTGAACTAATGTTAGATCCCCAACAATTGAAACTTTGAAACATCCCATTGTTGTAATGTTAGCATGGATATGGGCTACATGTGGGGTTGGTCTTGCAGTAAATGCATAGATATGGGAATTAATTATATGATTTTGTCCAAATTTTAAAACATATAACCATACACCATTATTGGCCAATGTTGTCATAGCCAATTATGTCATGATTAGGTAATGAAATTTTGAATTGAAGTATTCCCATAAACAACCATTTTGCAATGGCAAAGTGGGGTGGCCCATTCTACAAAACTTTTTGAAGTGATTTTAAAATGTTGTACATATTGAAAATTATGGAGAATTTGACAATAAATGTGGATGCAACAAAATTCCTCCAATAAATAATAACCTAGTTGAAAACGATAAACTTATTTCCAAGGTGAATCTTGTAGAAAACCAAATTGTAAAACCAACCTTTCTTCAGTCAAATGAATGCCATTCTCACTCAACTAGTCCAAAAGAATTGATTTTAGCTAGAGTTGATAAATAAAATAAAAAAGTTCAAGGTTTTAAAATCTTGGAATGTTATGTTAAGTTGTCACTTACTTAAACAAGCTTCTAAAAGGCTACAAAGTATTCAACTTGACAACAGACCATTAAATGCTTAAAAAACCATTGCCACTAAATTCCTTACTCAAATTTAACATGCATTAACTTGTTGGAAAGCTAACTACAAGGCGCACAAGCATACCAAATTTCAAGCTTTATGCTTTGGTCAAGAATGCGATATGTCATAAAACCCAAAAGGGTTGTGCAAAATTTCTTCAGCAAACTTCTAGATGCTTAAAAAACCATCGCCACCATATTCATAGTTCAAATCTAGCATGCATTAATTTGTTGGAAGGCTAACTACAAGGTGCATAAACATACCAAATTTCAAATTCTACACTTTTGTCAATAATGAGATACACCACAAAACCTAAGAGGTTTATGCAAAATTTCTTCAAAATTAAAACATTCAAGTAAAAAAACTACATCATTATTCCTATTCAAAAGATACTATTTATTTTCCATTATTATCCTTCATCCTCACCATCTATTAATTCTCACCACTCCTCTTTCTCCTTAAGAAAATCAAGCGAATAAGTTCTTCAAGGTTCAACCTTTCAAATCACATCCAAGGAACAACCCCAATGATCAAAGTTCAAGCCTTTCAAAGAGAAGAGGGAGGAAAGAAACAAGGAAAGGTCCCCAACTTGATGGTTAATGGAATGTTCCAAGCTTGGTGGTTTATGGAAGGACAAGGAAAAGTATTCATTTAATTACTTTTTCATTTCCAACCAAAATGATTTCATCTTTTTCATTCACCATTGACTTTAGGGCTTTTACCTTAACTTGACCCGATTATCAATTTACACGCATGACATCCACCTTATCAATCTACCTTATTTCCACTACAATTTAAAAATTGCATTGATTATCCCATGTTCGCACCATCCATCAATTCTTCTCAAGCTTTGCGTCTTTTGTATTTGGTGCTATGATATTTTAAAATTAGGTTATAACAAACAACACCACCCCTTTAGAAGAACTTCAAGCTTTAAAAGTAAAAGATGAACACTTCAAATTATCCTTGGGTTTAGCCATGACCCAATGACCTTATGAAGAAAAAAACGGTCTACCCATGTTGTGCACTTTTGTTTGGACCATGTTCCACCACGTCCAAAACTCAAATGTCCTTGGGCTTGGTACAATTGATTGGGCCCCCATGTTTGTTCCTTAGCGATATTGTTTGAAATCGAAACGACTATTGATGACAATCCTAAAACATTTAATAAGTGCATTTATGAAGGTGACGAAGCTATAGTCTTGGCATGGTTTTTGATTCTAGGCATTGACCACTATTGTTGGTTATGCAATCCAATTAATCAATTACATTCCAATCGCAAGATTGAACACCTTGTTCCACTAGTAGAAAAATGTCAATTTGCAACTACCATTTGTGACTAAAAAACATTTGTAATCAACTTTGCAACTAAAAAATCCCTTATTGCATAAGTGAAGTTGCATTGAACCTTTAGTTGCAAATCATGTTTTAACGTGATGTTAACACATTTCCCATGGATGAAATATATGGTCAACGTACACACTTCCATCCTTTGACCAGTGTATAACATTTGCAACTACTAACCACTCTTTTGCAACTAATAAACAACCTATCACTAATTGCCATTTGTCAACATAATAGTTTTTTGGGCAATTTTTTTTTAGTTCTTGAAATATTAATCTAGGCCATCCATTATGGATGGTGATAGATTTCAACACATACTCTAATCAAATTTTGACACATGGCAAAAATTGGATATATATATGATTCTATATCATATATAATGAGAAAAAATCAACATAGTCCAATTAAAATTTTTTACATGATGACACTTGGACAAAGGAAATTTTGACACGTGGCATTTGGAATAAAATTTAATGCAAATAAATTTTTTATTGAAATCTTGATCTCAACCATCCATTATGATTATTCAATTTAGGTGTAATTATATTGTGACATGTGACACAATCAAAAGTTGCCACATGGCATATTGATTGAATTTTGGAATTTTTTAATTATAAAATAATTCACATATAAGTGGGTGGGTAGGTGGGTAAAATTATGTGCATAAAAAAATACCTACCTACTTGTGATTTATGATACATACTTACATAAGTTATTTATTTACTTACCCACCTAGCTATTTAAATAGAGAGGTAGGTGAATAGTTAGGAAGGTAGAAAAGTATGCGAGTCAAAAAGTAACCGTGTGAATACTTTTATATTATTTTATGTTTTGCTTTTAATGTTAAGCTTCTTTGACCTCATCCCAAATGGCACATGATTTTTAATGTGAAATTCAAATAGAAAACGCCTTTTTAAATATATTTTGTAAGATGACATTAAAAGTCAAAACATATGGGTTAAATGTTTTAGTTGAACCTTAGTTGCAAATTCAATTAGAACTAAAAATGATTTTTCCACAAGTTTTATGCTTGTTTTTTGTTTTGTAGATAATGCTACTAAACATGTAAAAAATATGTAATTAATTAAATTATTAACCAATAACTAATTACCTACCCACCCATTCACTTAAAAAATTACTTAATGCATATTATTGTTTAATTATTTTAATAATCTTAGAAATAACATTGATTGTTATTCTTCATGGTTACCAATAATTAATAAATTGGATTGTAATAACAATTCAAAAGTGATAGTAAATTATTTCAAGAAATAATTATTTAATATCTAATTAATTAATCAAGTCACAAATTAATCATTTAAGTTTTTAACATATCTAATTATTTGGAATTACTTCTAAAATAATATTTAAAAATTTATTCAATTACTTGTATAAAAATAATAATTTTACCTCTGAAAATAAACCTTTCAAATTGCTAGTGATCAATTAATTAAATCAAAAAAGCTACTAACTGATTATCCAACAAAATAAATCATTAATTAATTGGTAATTCATGAATATTAACTATAAATTACTAAAATTCTAACTTATTAACTTAATTAGTAGATATTAAATCAGTTTTAATAAGCCATTAATAGTAACTAATTAATATTGATTAATAAATATTAATTATCACATAGTTTAATAAATATATTCTAAAATATTAAATAAAATTATTTATTTATATTGAAAGAATATTAAATAATTAAAAAAAGTTAAGTATTAGACAGAAATAATATATTGTGATTAAAAAAAATTAAGTTAAAAATAAAGCAGATCTAATTAATCATTATTAGTAATCAGAAAATTTAATTTGTAAAGAATTTTTAAATTTTTCTCATTGGCTGAATAAATATTTACTAATTATTAGTCACTAGGTATTAATCGTAACTCTTTATTAACTACCTAAAATCAAATTATTGAGATATTTAATAACTAATCATGTTTTCAGATTTTATTACATAAGGAATAATCAGATAATTATGATCTGAATAATCATTTAGAATAATTAGTGATTTCATAGTAACTAAATATTTAATAATATTTAATGAATATATATATATATAGATTATTTTTATAAAATTATTGACTTGTTGATAGAATTAAAGTATTTTTAGTTAATTAATTATCATTTCATATTTCTTAATTAATCAATGAATTATATGAATAATTGATGAATAATGAATAATTATTGTATCATTTTAAGATTTAATATATAATTAGTCAATTTTTTTTAAAATTAACTAATAATAATAATTGATTACTTAATTAGTTGGTATTAGTTTAAATATAATTAAATGATTAAATAAAATAATGTAGTTCATATTTATACTAATTAATGAATTATTTGAAAATAATAATTTATCAATAATTAATGTTCATTTAATACAACGATTATATCATATTAATATTACCTTGCTACTATAATTCTATCATATCTTAATAAAGATATTATATTTTTGAATGAACCATACAAAATCAAAATGATTATCTTTCATTACAATATGCCCATAATATGGCAAATATATGTTTAATATTCTTTGAACAAAATCTATACAATATACTCTTACTGTAGTCCACAAAACCTTAATATACATTAAATGTATAAACACACCATAATAAATAACTAAATTGCAACTAATTTTTAACTAAATGAACATAGGAGCCTAGTCTTGAATGGAAGGATGTGTAATTTAATGATTGCAACATGGTTGCAAAAATAGTTGTAAAGTTTAAAAGATGGTGACTAGTTGTAAAAATGATAAAACAAAGTTGCAAATGATAGGTAATTGCATGTAGTCGCATGTAATTACAAATTGAATGGTTACATATTACAAGATTTCTTGTAGTGTTCGAATCATTTGACGCATGCTTGAATTCTTGTTGTTATGAACTCTTCTTAAAGCATAGTTTAGAATTCATATGATAGTTACAACTCCTTTCTGGGCTTTCTCCATGAACTTAAACAAAGATTTTTGTTTATCACAAAATCCATTTTACACCTTGTCATATCTTACCATATTTACTACATTGTCCAAAAGTAATCCTACATGTTTATAATGGTTGAAGATCAATCTTGCTTGGAGTTGTTTAACAATCTATACTATCACACCCCTAAGACCTTAAAGAAACTCCAATTATCTTTGCTTAAGCTTTTTTGCACGGTGACATTCCTTAAACATTTCAACAAGTTCAATGTTTTGTCAAATGTTATAAATTTTGCTATTTGATCCCAATCCCAACACCTCTTGAAACTTCACATGCCTAATCATGTAGTTGAAATTCAAAAGAATTATGATCATGAGCTTTTGTTAAGGAAAAGAACCAACTCCCACATTGAATTATCTAATGAACCCCGACAACTTCCCCCTTATGATCATGTGGATGACTTATTACCCATTATAGCTTGAAATCTTTGAATATCCATGATAACCCCAATAAAACCCCACAAGTTCAATGCAATTCAAAATTAATTGGGACTATGGTACATGGATGTGTTGGTAGGCCTCATAGTGGCTTGTGCATGTAATTAAGAATTAAAATTACACATTGTAACTTCTTGGTGTGGGAACATGAATACAAGTTAAAGGGAATGTCATTGGGCCTCCCTTATTACAAAATCCCATGTTACACACAATAATGACCCCAAAAAAAGAAAAAAAAGGTGGAGAGGGGGGAGCAACCTTGGGCCTCCTTTGCTACTAACTTCCCTATTGCAAATCTAGCATGATGTAGGTAAAAAAGGTTATATATATATAATTTGTATTAATTAAAATTTGAAAATTGGCAAATAATTACCATTTTTATATGTTTATTTTTTTCCATGTTCATAAGTGTGGCATGTGCCATTAGCCTAAGTGGTAATAGGACCTTAACAATATAATTCAATTTCTGGAAAAAAATAAAAATAAAATGGATTTCCAATGACAAAACTACTTAAAACTCAATATTTCTTGCACCTTAGGTCTAACATTTCCAAATCACCTTCATTAAATCCTATGCACTAAAGGATTTGCAAAAATACCAAGAATATGTGCCCAAATCTCCTATAATTTTTAGTTTTTATTTAAATTATTTTTGGATGAAAATTTGTTCAATATTTGATAGTTTTTCCACCATAGGTTAAAACACTATGAAACCAACTTGGTGCACCCCCACTCATTAAGGGCTTTCCACCAATACCAAGAATGAGGCAAATGTATATATTTTAAAGTTTTTAAAAATTGCATGTATTACCAAGTAAGTTGATTAATCTATTAATTTGGTAGACAATTGAAAACGACTTTTGATTAAAGGGTCACCTTTGAAATATTTTTGGCATTGTATGTTTAATTACTTTTGGTAATTTTTTTAAAGGATGGATGAAAGAATATTGGGTTAAATGAATGAAACATTATGCACATTTGCAATTTTGTTGTGATTATATTTCCCAATTTTATTACAACTCTTTTCAACTCAATTTTTCCAATAATGTAATTCATCAAAGTAGAATATTGTTTTAGACCTTTTTAGGCTACCTATATACACAAATATACATAGGTTTATACTAAATTACCTAGTATACCTAGCTTACATACTAAGGTTATCTACTTATATATACCTAACCTAGGCATGTAAGTGGTTTAAACTAAGTTACCTACTTAGGTAACCTAGCATAGGTATACATAGGTAAATCATATTAAATATTTTATATACATAGGACTATACTAGGCTATTTATGTACTTAGGCTACATACTTATATATATTTAATTCATGTATACCTAGGACCATACTAGGCTATTTATTTAAGTAACTTTGTTTAGGTATATAAGTAATGTAGCCTAGGTATGTAGGGTATGTACCTATATACCTAAACTTAAGTAAGCTAAGTATGGTATGTAGGTGTTCTAAGTAACACATAAGTAGCTTAGGTTTAAGTAGCCTAAGTATGCAAGTTACTATGGGGACACCTACATATGTTGGCTAAATTATTAGTTAGTTACATAATTATAGATCTAAGGTACATTGATTAGTGTGTAATTAATTGATTAGGTATTAATTATATTGTAATTAATTTCTACATTGACCTACTTTTAGTGTATTTATTTACTTATTTCCTTACCTATTTAATTAATGTACCTATTACCTAATTAGTGCACCTAGCTTTTAATTACCTACCTATTTATCTAATTAATTTACACATTTATCTAGCTAGGGCTAGTGTTTTATGGAATAAAAAGGTTTTAATGTTTTATGGGATATGAAAATGTTTATCCTTCCCAAAAATTTATTCGATATTATTTGTCATCCTTGTGAACTTGTAAACAATATATATGGGTGCATTACAAACATCATTTAAACATAAACAATTGTTGAAAAACAAGTGCCATTTGGGAGAAGCCAATCATTAAGTGTCAAGGCCACTAGGTGAACTACCGGGGTTTTGAAAGAAAGAAAACAAGGTAAGCCAAAAAAAAACTTCAACACAAATTAAAGACCGTCAAACTTTAGTAAGACAACCTCATAAACTTTTTACAAAATGCAAGGAAGAAGACTTACATACAAAAAATCAAAATATTCCAAACATATGAAGGAAAAAAAGCTACACAAAATTCTACGTACAAAAATATGGTAGGGAAAATTATGATTTTACTTCAAAAAAAATTCTCCTATATAGTCGATGAAAAGACAAAGCCTTAAATGCCTCCAAAAATAAAGTTAAAAAGAATGCAATAGGTAGTTAGCCTAATCCCCAAAAAAAAATGATTTAAAACATACATAGTCTACATCAGTAGTACAAATTGATTTCAATAAAAAGGTTTTTGGTAGAGGAAATTTAGCAAGGAAAAATTGGTAAAATTTTGATAAAATATCAATTTCAATAAAAAATACCTTCAACCCTAAAAGCTAAACCCCAAATGAAATAAGATTTTTCTAGCTAAATGTCACATGGCCTAATTTTAGTCTTGATTCAAGTGACCTAAGTCTAAGCTTAGCCTAGGTGCCATGTGGGCTTTTGAAAATGCTTATTCAACCAAAAGCCTTGTTTAAAAAAAATTAAATATTGTTATTAATTTTTCATTCCTTGCTTAAAGCTTTTTGCAAAAAGATTTTGAGCTTTAGTTAAGCCTTAGATCTCATAGTATAGAATTGACTAAAATGGAATTCAAATGATTTCCTACTTCATGAAAAGAAGTATGTCCAAGTTGCACTAGATCACATTCTACCTCTTTTTCAACATCTTGTTGAAAGGTTTTTCCATTTCAATAGTATTAAATGGTTCAACAATGGTATATAAGTGATACTTTTGAAATGGATCTTCCTAAAAACTTGGCCAAGATGAAGAACCTTGAGTATGTAAAACCATGGCTAGGGTTAAAAGCTTCATATGCTTCTTAACCTTGGACATAGAACTTAAGATTATAATCAAAGCTATTTGTGAAAAAGCTTAGCTTCTTAAACCTTAAACATAGAGTCTTGGTTATAGTGAAGGAAATTCATGAAAAGCCGGGGCCTATTAACCCTAGTAGACATAAAAATATTCTCATAACCAAGAGTCTTCCTACCCCTAATTATTTGAATATGATGATCATGTGTACATTGGTTAGTGGTAATAGCATTTTTGCTATTGGTAGGTTGGGGCCCTTTTTTATTTTATTTTAGTATGGACCTAGACTTCTTGGAAACAAGGATGACAAAAAAAGAAAAAAAGAAAAAAAAAGGAAAAAAAACTATGTATAGATGAAAAATATTACATATATATTTTGAAAAATATAAGTACTTAATACATACTAAGGTGAGTGTTTGGGCATCATTTTTTTCGGGGCAGGTTGCCCTGGACCTTTTTGGAATATTCCTATGGTCCGGGTAGTGGCCTTTTTGCTATTCCATTACCGGCCGGCCGGACCGGGCCGGATGGGCTCGGCCGTCAAGCGCAGCGCACAGGAGCGGCGGTTGCGGCAGCTGTTGTTCTCAGGCAACGACAAGAAGCCATCGCTGCCTGCCGAATTCGGAGTTTTTTTGGCGCATCGTATGCGTTTTAACGGCTCGCAATCTCACAGACTCGAAGCTCGACTGTAATGTGATATGTTTGTGTCTCATTTTTCTTCTTCACATCGATGGTATAATCGACAAGTTTCAATGCATTAGGAGTCTCTCGGATTGAAGAAGTAAGTACTTCCTCCATGGCAACCAAGCCTTCAAGGTTGTAGCAAGGTTTGCAATAATAAATCAGGTTTTCTTGCTTTTTTTCAGTGGTGTTGGAGTGGTTTTTGATAGGCTTGGTACATTATTATGATGGCGATGCCGCCGTGTCGTTAGTTTCGGTGTATGACATGACGGAAAGAGCGGAGGAGGGAGTGCTGCAAGTTGTTCTTGGCACCACGGGATGCTGCGGCTCCTGCCGTCAAAAGCGTGGATCGGAAACGAAACCGGAGTCCTTGAGAGGATCTGGTGGCGATGCTAGAAAAGAGCAGAGTAGGGAGGACTAGTGAGAATAGCAGTTTGATGATCGAGGAGGTGACAGACAGGATCATCAGCAGCAACATCATACCATGGCTTTGTACAAAAGGAGAGTGCGAGCATTAACGGTGTTCGTGATAATCGCAGTCTTCGTAGGGTTACCATGCATAATAATTCTGTCGCAGAACCCTGCGTTGCTGCGATTTCAGTACGAGGTATCCCGAGGGTTTCAGTTCCTATTAGGCAAGGAGGTGGAGGGCCACAGACGAGAGCCCCCTTGGAGGGAGACTTTGAAACAGGTAAACGTTCTTGCATTGTATGCTCTTGCTCCAAACAAAAGCGATCTGTTGTTTGCTGCCGCCGCCGCTGCCAGTCTCCCTTTTTTCTTTTCGGATGTCTAGTAACTCCTGTTCCTCCTCCTCTCGCTGGGCCAATACCATAGAAGAAGAACTTTAGCATTCTTTTTGTCTTAAGTTGCCATGGCTGAGTGAGTTTCTGTGCTTGTGTTCTTTGGAACCGAAGGAACATAAAAAGTTTTCTTTGAGCAATTTCTCCATAAGCATTGGCACTGCTCACTAAGGTCATGAGCTGCTTGGTGAACTTTGGGGAAGCATGATGACGGAACTGAAGCAATTTGGACTGCCAGTAGTGATGCAATCATGAAATGAATGCAATGATGAGTAGAATGAAGAGGGGAGAATCCAAAAGAATGTTATGCATATAGAACTTTTGGTTAAAGTGAGGTCACATATGGGGATTGCAACCTGGAGACATGGAAATCAATGGGGGATTGCAAGTAAATTGTAGGTAGAATCAAGCAAACGTTTTACCCATAGAAGCACACAAGAGATATTGTCAGTGATCTGTGACATGACATTGTCTGGAGATGGATTTCAAGGTTCATCTGTTTAGGTCAAATTGTTTGTATTTTGTCTGAGTGAGGCAGCAATTGGTGACAGCCAAATAACCCAGTCTGGGGGTTCTGACGACCAGCATGCAGAAGAGGTTCAGGCTCAAGAGCCCGAAGGATTAGATGGAGAGCTTGATTCAAACAATGCGGTAAGCCTTGCAGAATTGGACTATGAAGTTCACAAAACTCCCCCTTTCTATTTAGGAGTATAAGAAGCTTTCCGATGATGTTTGCACAATCACATGATGGGAACAAGTCTTCAATTTTCAGTTGGGATTGATCCAAGGCAGAGGTTTGCCTAACAATGAAATGTTTTTGTTTGGTTCTTTGGTACTTGGAATCTTCAAAATGATTCTTTCATGGCCTTTATAATACTTAGTGGGACGCTTTTCAAAACCCACATTTTCCTTAAATGAATCATTGATCTTAAACTTATCTGTTTCATTTTCTCCTCTCTTCTCTTTCTTTTTCCATGTTTGGTCCATTTTTTTGGTGTTGCTTCCTTCCTGTGTTCCTCTTTCTTCTTCATTTCCTTGGCCATCTCCCTCTCATTTATAATTTGTTGAGCTAGCCAGCATCATGGCCAAGTCTTCCTATTGCAACCAGTCTTATGACAGAAACTCAGTATGCTGGTTAATGTATGATGTTGACATCCACCCACTTCCTGGAGCTGATGAAGTCATTGGGATGTTATGGTAGCTGGTCACTACCATCATGTTGTTGAAAGTGACTGATATATGTGTCATTGTGCAAACTGCTCTTCAGTTTGTTTGTTTCTTGCTCTGTTCTTTAGGGCTTGGTTTCTTATTTTTCCTGTTTATTGCTGGTTCTGGAATCTCTATGACCTTTTACTGGATCAGCACTCAATTCCATTCAGGCTACTAAAACTGTAAGTATGGAGAAGTTCTCAACTATGAAGATACATATTGCAGTTCCATTCAGGCTACTAAATCTGTAAGTATGGAAAAGTTCTCAATACCCATGAAGATATATATTGCAGGCATTCGAGTGATTGCAAAGATGTGGTGCCAGACTGAGCCTGAGACTACTTTGTGATAGTTCTGCAAGTTCAATCAGTCTTAAAGGCTTTGTATGGCTTCAAGGCCAGTCTTTGTAGTTAATCACATGTGTGCAGAGTTGTGCTTAGTCTTCACATCTCCTTATTGTGGCATGTTCCCGTCTTTCTCTGTGCTTCTCTTTGCTCATCACTGTATGGTTGCAAGAAAAGATGAATTCACAGCAAGCATCACAATAACCTTACAGTAGTAGCTACAACTCTGCAACATGTATGGAGCTTTGCTTAGCCAGACCCTGTGGATGAGACCAATGGAGAGACCTGAAACATGTTAAGAGTGAAAGAAACATTTGCTTCCTGTGTGGTAGAGAAAGCTGGCTGTTTTGGAGGACTGGATGCTATGCAACTGGAGGAAATGTCCATTCATATATGATTTTATATGCTCTTTTTTTCAATGGCATTTGATCACTTATGTGCCAGATTATAATAACAATTAGCATCTTTGTCTGTGTATGTGAACTCTTCAGGATGAGGAGGAGCTTCCTGGGTTGGAGGACGTACTAGCAAGGGCTTCAATGCCTGATAAAACAGTGATATTGACAACATTGAATGCAGCATGGGCACAGCCAAACACAATGATCGATCTCTTTCTGGACAGCTTTCACCAGGGTGAGGGGATCGAATATCTTCTCAACCACCTGGTGATCATTGCATTGGACCAGGTGGCATACAATCGGTGTACAGAACTACATACTGCATGCTTTATGTTGACCACAGAAGGGGTTGATTTTGCTGCGGAGAAGTTTTTTATGACAGGGGAGTACTTGATGATGATGTGGAGGAGGATTGAGTTTTTGAGAAAAGTCTTGGAAATGGGCTACAGCTTTGTATTTTCGGTGAGCTGCATTTCACGTAGTTCCAACAATTGTTTTGTCAGCATGTTATTGCACAAGATGCTGCCTGCCATATCGATACTATGCCTGCCATATGGGGGCTGAAGTCAGTAGGGACGTTATGGTAGGTGATCAACACCATATGTGTTATGGTTGAAGGTCCCTGAACATGTGCATGATTGTTGATGTCATTCAAACCTCTCCTCAGTATTTCTTGGTCTTGTTTTCTCTATTCTTTAGGGTTTGGTTTCTTCTTAACATGCTTGCTGATTGGTTCCTGTTATGTTATCAGATCTGAAGTATTTGTAACCTTATTATTAGGTCACTCCTCAGTTGTATCCAGGCTGACTTAAATTATAACTGTGGAGAAATTCTCAGTACTTATGAATATACTTCTGCTTCTGTTTTGGAAACTAGTTTGTAAATTCAGAATGCAAAAGAAAGTTTGTGTGAAGGGGGCCCTGGCTTTTCTACAAACTTATCCCAGTCTAGTGCCTGATTCCAGACCTGCAGTTTGGTATTCAAGTTATCTGGTGAAGAATAGGCACAAGTTGGGAAGAAAGCACACACTGTTGATGCCACTTTCTTATCAAATTCTTCCATTTCTCATATGGTCACAGTGTGTCTCCATTCTGACTGGACCACTGGGGGCAAAATGCAGGACACAGATATTATGTGGTTTCGTGATCCCTTTCCTCGGTTTGACAAATCTGCAGATTTGCAAATTGCATGTGACAAATATACAGGTATTCCTGAGGATTTGGACAATCAACCAAATGGGGGTTTTGTGTATGCACGATCCAACAACCGCACTATTGACTTTTACAAGTATTGGTATATGTCAAGGGAGGATCACCCGGGTTTGCACGACCAGGATGTGCTGAATGAGATAAAGTTTGATCAAGACTTTGTAGACATTGGGCTGGAGCTTCGATTTCTCAACACCCTCTACTTTGGAGGTTTTTGTGAGGTAAAGCAGCAATGGTTCTTCTCCATGATGAATTACAGAACTAGCTCAACTTTTGTCACCATGGTGGATTGCAAATTTGGCTCTTGTTGAACTCTGTGGCCAGGTGTTGGGCTACTTTCAAATCAACAGCTGTTGACAATGCTCTTTGGACTTTCCCTGAAGGTTGTTGTTTGGTGTCATGAAACTGAGTACAAACTCATAAACTTCTGACTACTGAGTCATTGAGTGACTGATGCAACTGTCAAAGGTGTGGACTTCCTGGTGTTTGTTTGGTTTGGCCAGATGTAACATAATGGTTGCCTTCAAAACATTATTCCACTGCAATCTCATATATATGTTAAAAGTGGTAGACTGCCAGTTTCTTCCTGTGGTTTTCAGGCCTATGCCATGATCCCTTGCCTTGTGTCCTATGCTGAAATGTTCGAGGACAATCCATCTACAAGTTTTGAAGGTCTTTGGATGTAAAATATTGCTGGTTGGTTGGCTTTCCAACCCAGTCAAATAGGGTTTTTATAACTTCACCTATTCTATCTGGTCTGTTTCTTTGATGTGGTAATGGTTGTTCCAATGCAAGGATCACTATGGATGATTGAAGGCAACAGAATGTCTCAATTTTTTGTCACAAGCCTACAGTAAGATGGATCTCATGGTGGCATCTTCACTTTGTTCAATTCAACAGGTGAGCAAGGATTTGGAGCAAGTATGTACTATGCACGCAAACTGCTGCACTGGGCTTCAGCGTAAGCTCAAAGACCTACGACTTGTAAAAGAAGATTGGAAGTGCTTCAGACAGATGTCTCCACAGATGAAGAAGCTTCAAAGAGTATACTGGAGAGCTCCACGACAGTGCCTCCTTTCATTTGAGGTGTAATGTTACACCAGCAGTTTCTATTATCCCTCCATAATTACACTTTTGAGCACACCCAAATCATGGCAAGTGAGGGAGCAAACTTCTGTAGCTCGAGCTCTGTCATTCTCAAGACCCACCCAGGTTGGCTTTCAACTATGATTCACTGCTAACTGTGCGCTGCATTTGCCAACAGAATTAGAGGTCACTTCAATAAAGATAACTGTGGATATGGGTTGTCCATGCTCTACTATACGGAGGGTATTCACACTAGAGAAATAAGAATTATACAAGTGCATTGACAGTACATCAATTCATTTTGAATTTTTATCCTCTTCGGGGTTGGAAGCTTCCAAACCGAAGATTGACGCAACTATGGATTATCCTTGATAGGCTCCAAATTTGAGAGGGCAGTTTCTACATTTTCTACAATGCTCGATTTTTCACCCTCATTTCCACTGAAAAGGGGTGTAATCTGTTTTTCTTAAAAAGGTCAGGGAGTTTGAACTAGATTTCAACGATCTGGTTCCAAGCTATGGCGATGCCATACTGGATTATTTTCATCTTATGTAGACACTAGAAATGCCATCACTTCCAAGTGATGAAAAGGTGGTCTGATCCATTATTGGCAATTTATCATCTACTTCTGGGAATTGGGTTTGCAAATTTGCATGATGGTTGTTTGACTAGTAGTCATTTTCTTAGAAAATCATTCTGTTGAGCACGGAATGCTTGTTTGATTATTCAAATTGGGGGATATCTGGAACTAGATCCAAACTCTTTTCTGTGCCATAAGGATCAAACCTTAGGTGTAACATTCTGCATCTTGGGGGCCTTATGATTTGTAAAGTGCTTTTTTTTTCATTTTCCTTATTTCCTATTTCACTTGTTAAAGAAAAATTATCCAAACTTTTTATGTTGGCTAAGGGCCCTTGGGGGCTTTTCTTTGAAATGAATGGGCTTTGGCACGAGCCCACCTCCCAAGGCCATTGTATCCTCCTCTCCAATTTTCCTTTTCCTTCTTGGATTGAACATGTTTGATTGAAATGCAGTTAATAAATTGTACCATGGCTGGCAGAATTTCTTTTCTTTTCTTTCTTTCTTTTTTCCAATTTTCTCATTTTGCTCCAAAAGTGGGGCACTCATCCAAAAGATTTAGGCAAATCTGGCTGCTACAAGACAAATAGAGAAGTAAAAAATTCTAGGAATCCTATATTATTACTTGTTGTCCAACCATTAGAATGCATTAACTAAATATGTTGATTTCAAAAGAGGAAAACTAGAAATCTGCTCAAATTCTCCAAAACTTTCCTTGTTCTCAAAATGACTTATGCTTGAATTAGTTGTTGCATGTTTTGATAAAAGTTTGTATTGTCATGAGTGTTGGAGACCTATTTACCTTCGTTGCCTAACGAACTAAGAAACACAAGCTTGTATCTACAAGAACACAAGTAGAGTGTGAGAGTTGAGTTGTTCATGTGTTGTTGTGAAAGTATGAAGTTATATGGCATGCTTGAAACAACCTTTCAAGGTTTAAGAAATGCGTTGGTCAATTTATGGGAGGATTATGCTAAGTTATCG
>Ga0209208_10005510_pt1 | contig 17635 bp, 10 predicted proteins | sample S1TSphfallax_3_FD_187694 | JGI IMG/M metagenome (GOLD analysis project Ga0209208, IMG submission 187694) | Host-associated microbial communities from peat moss isolated from Minnesota, USA - S1T2_Fd - Sphagnum fallax MG (SPAdes) (version 2) | ecosystem: Host-associated > Plants > Peat moss >... | reverse complement strand
TACCTAGCCCTAGCACAGTCTAGGAGAACCAACACCCACATTTGATAAGTGGGTCCAACCATGTTATAAGGAACCACACCCACCCCCTTAGACCATTGTTTTTTGGTTATATATATATAAATGTCTTTCAAAAAAACACTTAAAATATTTTTTAAATTCTTGGTACTATTATGATAATTTTTATATTCCAAAATATGTATTAAAAAAATTTCAAAATGTGTTTTTAGTGTCAAAATTGCTTCTAAGCAATGATTACAATTTTTTAAAAGTGTAAATTGTATTTTTTTTATTCATTAGATTGATTCCAGATTTTCATAATATGTATGTAATGTATTTAGAATAAAATTTTATAAAACAAATTTGTATTTATTCATTTTTTTACAATCTAAAATTTGAAAAATTAAAAAGTGGTTACTACTACTAATGGTACATGTTAATATGGTTACACCCAAGTGCACAAGTATAGTGGTAGAACCTTGTGTGTAAATGGTAATTACACATTGACTATTAATTCACTCAAAATAATTAAAAAACAAACACCAAATCTAGCAACCCAAACCAACCCCATTGGTTGGGAGAAAAAACTTCATGCCTACACACAACCATGTATCTTGTTAAACAATGGAAAAAAAAAATCCATTCATAGTCACCCCATTGGTCCTCTAAATTTCTCACAAACCCACTTAAATTTATTACACATTAATTATTAATTCACTTAAGATGACCACAAAAAATTATCCTTGAGAATATCATTTTTTTGCACACCTACACATGGGCATGTTCAAAAGGACCCATGACATTGTGTATATATGTACATTAATCCTATAACCCTTCTTAATATGTATACAAACAATGTTTGAAATTGAATATTTTGATTTGAAAGATGTAAATGTTTTACCATATGATATGTTCCTAAAAGATTTCAAACCTTGTGCAATGTTTAACAATGATATAAAAAATGTAATTATGTTACCTTTGAGTTTTACTCCTTTTAAAAAAAAAATTGAAAATTAGAAAATATGAAAATGCTTTCAATATTTGGTAGTGGATGGGTAAAGGAAATTTGTAATCTTATATTTGACTTCATGACAACTATACTCCATTTATGCAATGATATAATGAAAACTATGATGGTATATAAATGAAATTTGATTTGTTGCACAATATAATGGATTATTTGCATTTATCATAATAAATAATTTTGGTGATTAGACAAAGATATCACTACCATCAAATCATATCAACTAGTAAATACATACAAAACCCAAGCAGTTCATCATAAGGAAATACTATCTACAAATTTTGAATAAGATACAAGGGTCATACCTATCCATTTTGAAAGCTTGTGTGAACCTTTGAAAGAACGTTTTTAAATGTAGAATTCAAAGGCCATAGACAACTAAACTCAAAGGGCAAGAGGAGGAAAAGACAAGGACACAATTGGACACATGCAAAGTATAGTGGATCAAACATTTCTATGGCACCAAAGGTCAAGCTTCTTAAACTTATTGGTGAAGAAAACTATTATTGTAAAAAGTAGTTTGAAGGATATGCAATTGGACATAATACCAAAGATAATGGACGTTCAACACATTGTTCCTAGAAACATGGTTGGGGATAAAATGACTACACAAAATGATGCAGAGGATGAACACGATGAAAATGAGAGAGCCAACTTGGCTTCTACACATGATGACAACAATAGATGTAAATATCCCTTACCCATACCTCTTATATCCAACATTGAAAATCCATTATTAGCCACAATTTTAAGACTTTTTTAGAGGATACATGATTTTGTGGAAAGGATGAACTTGAGCTTGGGTTCCAAATTTGAATTCAGGAAGCTTAACAAAGTGATAAGCTTTGAAGTTTAGGTGTGAAAGTAATAGCCCAATCACCCCTTTCCCATTTCCTTATCATCCTCTTTGTCCACTTTCATTTTGAAAAGTGGTGCTAGCAATAATTTTCTTCTTCTTGCATTTGAGGCACTTGGTCAAGGTGTAAGGTGTTTGGTCTTGGGGAATGCAGTAATCCAAAATAGTTTTTGTTTTAGTCAACATGGTTTTTGTTGCAACCTTAACCTTGAGCTCGCGACCAAGGCATGGGCTTGCGAAGGTGCAAGCCAAATATGAAGCCCGAGAATCTCATTTCATGCTCCCAAGAGTGCAAGAGAGTGTGAGGGAATGAACCCTCACACTCCCAAATGAGCTCTCACTTTGGGAATTGGAGTCATGGTGGACTCCCAAATTTTCAGAGAACAATTATAGGGGTCAAAACCCATTGGATTGAAAAGTTCCTTATGTCATTAGAAATCTTTTGGAACTTAGATGTATAAATGGGCTTGCATGACTCATTTGGACACTTTACACACGAGTTATAGCCAAAAGAAGGGCCGAGAGTCAAATTGGCAATTTGACTCCTGATCATTAAAAGTCAGGAATCACCTCGATTTCCTTGCTTACAGATGGTGTGAGACATACCGTTGGAAAGCCCTTGACGAGGACTATAACTTTGCTTCATACCTCATCTCAATCGGAGGTCTACACACAAAGTTATGGGCCTTCAAAGTCGTGGGAAACCTAGTTGTGAGAATTTCGGGACTCCCAAATGGGACAAAATGACATTTGGGTGCTAGTCCCATGGCCAAGCACAAAGTATACTATAAGGGGGAAGGTGGTGGCTTCCTCCAAGTCTAGGCCATGGTGAGTCTTGTGAGTCCGAGTTTGCCCGTGGCTTGTCCTAGCACCAAAAACGCTCTAACTATGCACTAATCAACTTGTTGTTTGGTTTTGTGCAGGTCCGTGTGAGTGAGTGATTGCTTGTCATTCTTCTTAGTCCCATCCCGAAACTCCAGCACACCCCTCTACCCTCAAAGTGTTGGGAACCAAGGAGCATGCCCTAACTCCTTACTTTTCCATTGTTTTCACCTCATATTCACATTTGAGTCTATTAAGGAGCTTGGGATCGAGTCAATTTTTCCTTTTCCAACAAGGTGTACATCTTTGTTGGGTGCTTTATTTTATTTTGGAAATTTCAATGCAAAGAATTTTTAATTGTTGCCAACAACAATATTAAATAAAAGCTTGGTTTCAACTTTTTAAGTGGATAAAACAAATTTGAATTTGTTCAATAAAAAATTCAAGGTATGCTCCATAATATTCCATCATTTAAAAAAAAACTTGATGCAAAATAGTCTTAAAACAATGTAATTTTTCTAAAATTTTAATCTTTTTTATAAATAATATAAATAATATATTAGTTAATAATGTAATATTAAAGTTATTAATAAGGTGGGCTTCCTAGTCTAGGTTTCTTTTTGGGTGATCCTCTCGCTTGAGAAAGAATTGCATAACAAAACCATCAATGGCGATAGTTATGGTGAGCCAAGATTTTTGACACAAACTACCTTGTCCTCCTTATTGTTTGTTTGTTCATGTTTCATCAAAGATTAGCTTAAATTGGTGTTGGCAATAATTTGCCCAAACATCAAGCTTCCAAGTCCTTTTTCTTGTTTGCGCTCGTAGCCACAAGCTAGTAGTGTCCTCATCAAGTAAATGGTTATTTTTTGTTTACTTTTATTATTGGAGCATGCAAGCATGGGAGTGAAGCTTGCCATCATCGTGGTCATGTTCTTATAGCAATGAGGGGAGCTTTTCTCTATTGTTTTTTTGGTTTTCAACATAACCATGCAACATCATTGTTGCCCTGGTCCTCGTGCAATTTTTTTATATTTTCAAGCTAGTTTTCTAAGCAAGTAAAGGCAAGAGCCAAGCTTCCTACCATTGATGTGCTTGCGGTGCTAAGGAACAAGAGGAACTTAGTTCCCCCTTTTTTCTTTTTTTCTTGAACTCGACACATGGAAGCAAAAGAGTTCCATGCCATTGTTATGGTTGTCATGCAACAAGAGGGGAAACTTTAGTTCCCCCATTTATAAAATAAAAAAATAGTGTTCTCGTTTCTAAAATAGGTTGCATGTGGGAGCGAAACTCCCCACCATCACCTTCCACATCACCATGTAACAACAAGGGAATTTTAGCTCCATTTTGTTTTCTTTGTTTTGGATGCACACAAGCCAAGGAGTTTCATTCCCTTCCATTGCCTTACATGGTTGCCTTGCAACAACAAAAGCAACTCCAACCCCCTACAACTACAAAGGGAGCTATGATTCCCCTTTTTTTCTTATGTTGTTATTTCCAAAGCATTCAAGTGTATTGCATCTCACCATGTAACAACGAAGCAACTTTGGCTCCCCTTTTTTTCTTTTTCTTTTTTTTCATTATGGGTGCAAATTGGCAAGGGAACTTCACTCCCTACCATTGCCTCATGTGCCTAAACCTTGTAGCAATGGGGGAAGCTTGAGCTACCCCCCCTTTTTTTAAATGTGTGTTTGTTTCCAAAAAAAACAGGCGCAAGCGTTGCCATCACAATGTTAGCAAGCAAAGGAGCTTTGCTCCCCACCATTGATGAGCTCCCCCCCCCCTTGTTTTTATGTGTGCTTGTTTATAAAGGAGGAGGGTGCAAGCGTTACCATCACCATGTTCTCGATTATGCAACTATGAAGGAGTTTTAACTCCTTTTTTTTCTTTTTCTTTTTTTTTTGGTTGTGGGTGTAAGCAAGCAAAGGAGCAAAACTTCTCGCCATTGTGATGTTCTTCACTATGCAACATTTTTTTCTCTCTGGTTGTGGATGTAAATGAATAAAAAAGCTTTAATTCCTATCATAGCAACTATTGCTTTCTTGGTGAAGAACACTATAATGGCAAAGCCTACATGCGCCTCCTCTTGAAACAAGCACACATAAAAAAAGAAAAAGAAAAGGGGGAGCTTTAGTTCCCCCCTTCCCTTTTTTGGGGGGTTATGGGTGTTTGCAAGCAAAGGAACTTTACTCCCCACCATCGTTCCAACTCCCCCTTTTTCATGTGTGCGTGGTTCCAAGAAAAATAGGCACATGAGCAAAACTTCCTACCATTGTGATGTTCCTCATTATGTAGCAATGGGGGAGTTTCTGCTCCCCCATTTTCATTTTTTTTCTTTGTTTGTGGATGCAAGTGGGAGAAGGAGCTTCATCCCCTATCATATCAATTGTTGTTTGCAAAATGAAAAACACCATGATGGCAATGCTTGTGGTTGCCTCCTCTAGAAACAAACACACATAAAAAAAAAGGGGGGGGAGATTCAACCCCCCCCCCCCCCCTCCAACTTTTTTTGGTTGTGGGTGTAAGCAAGTAAAGGATATTCATTCTCCACCATCGCTTCAACCCCCCCCTTTTTTTCTATGTGCTTGTTTCTAAGAAAAGTAGGCATAGGAATGAAACTTCCCACCATCATGATGTTCTTCACCATGCAGCAATGGGGGAGTTTAGGCTCCCCCATTTTTATTTTTTTCTTTGGTTGTGGATGCAAGCGGGCAAAGGAGCTTCAATCTTGCCATATCCTCGCTTGGGTTCCTACAGTTGCCAACAATAAGGGGAACTCCAACTCCCTGTTTTGTGTGTGGTTATTTCTAGAAGAGGTAGGTGTGGCACTAAAGTTCCTTGCCATCGCAGTCCTTTTCATCGTGTAAGAACAAAGGAGCACAAGAAGAAAATCTTGCCCTTTTCCACTACCCAAATTCATTAGGTTTTAGTGAAATGGGACAAAATTGATTAATATGCAACTTGCATGGTTTTGGTAAAAAAGGACTAGTTGATTAAGACTTTTCAGTGAAATGTTTTTAAATTGTTTTGGATAGTCACATGTTTCACTAGATAATTTTTAATTTAAAAATTATGACATGGATATATGAGGTCCCAAATTAATATTTTGGAATAACGTGCCACATCATCATACTATTTTATTTTATTTATTTTGTTTTTCGAATGACAAAATCATGGCATGCCATGAGAAACTTACATGTTGTGAAAAAAAAATAGGTTTTTTTAAAAAAGTTTGTCGTTGAAAGTTTTTGAAAGCCATTTTACTGTGATGCACAATGTTTGTATATTCACCATGATGTACATGTTTTGTAAACTACATTAATACATGATACATTAAGGCATGCATATATCAAGGATTGAACCCAAGACCTCATGAAAACACACCAAGGTTTTAACCCCAAAACTACTTCAAGACTTTTTTAACAAAGAATAAAAGGTTTAACTTTATTGTGTTTGCCATGAAATTGTTTAGGAAATTCAAACTTCAACATATGCTTTCTTTTTGAAAATTTATTCAAATGTCACAAGTGAAAACATGATTTTGAAACTTATTCAATAATGTATTCAAAATACATATTATAGTTTACAATAAATAAATTTAAAGGGTTAAAAACACAACTTAAAATAACATCTCATGACTAAATATAGAAAATCGTTGTAAATTCAATGTGAATTCAAATATGCATTCATTAAGTCTTTTACAATTTTATTTTCATTACATAAAATATGTCAATTTTAAGTTTTTATTTTTTGCAATATGATTAGGTAAAAAAATTTAATTATTTTTTGCAATGTTGCTAAAATGGTAATATTCCATAAACAAATTGCCACATTTGGTTATAGTCTACAAGTTGTGCAATTGGAAACTTGTTTAAATCCTTCAATACTTTGGTTATTTGTTATATTGTATTGTAAAAATTTGACAATATATATTTTAAATTTATAGTTAACATGAGTTAATTTTTCATACACCAAGAAAAAAGAATTGGGAAAAAATTAGGGATTATTTTTGGATTTTTTTAGTGTGGCATCATAAATATTTGTAATGAAAAATTTTCTCGTCATGCCTAGAACAAACTAGGGGAAAAAATACATTCTAATTTACCCAAATGTATAATAATATAATATATGAAAAATTTATAATTTAGAGGTCTACATGCATTCTAAACTTTGCATGCATGAACATTTTGACCTGATCATTAACCCATTCAAATATAAATGTGAAACTTGCCAAGTTTTTATATATCCATTTCAAAATATTATGATGAATCCAAAATGCAACTCATGAATAATGAATTTAACACATTCAAAGTGAATGATTAAACTCATGTGCAAATGTTAATAGTTTAAGAGATGCAAAACAAATCATTAATTTGTTTAAGTATAACTATGAGGCATTAAGTTGTTATATGTGTTTCAGTATATACTAGTAAATGGAATATGCAACATTTGGATAATGATTTCAATAAGTTTAAAGTGAATGATTCAACTCATGTAAAGATGCTAATAGTTCAAGAAATGGGAAAACTCATTAAATCATTCAAATATAATTGTAAAATATTGAGTTGCATGTGTTTCAATATATTAGAATAAGAACAAGATGCAATTTGTGAATATTGGTTTAAACATATTAAAAATGATGGTTCAACTCATGTACACATGTTGATAATTGAAGAGATTTGAAAAAAATCATTAATTCATTCCAATATAAATGTGGGGTTTAAATTGTTACGCGTGTTTTAATAATTTATGGTAAGTGTAAAATGCAACTCATAAGTAATGGTTTCAATATATTAAAAGTTGATGGTTCAACTCATGTACCATGCTGGTAGTTGAAAAAATGTTTAAAAAATCATTAACCCATTATAATGATCGTGTTCTTCATGTTTTTGTTCGTGTGCTGCAACAAGTTCATCAAAAGCTCGTGGTGAATGTGATGAGCATGTTGCAAACTGTTGCCAATGACATTTTGTCTAGCTCTAGGTATTTGAATAATGGTTCATGTTCCAAAATCCCAATTGGAAACTAGTTATTAAAAACACAAGGAATAAGCCTTTTTTTTAAAAAGATTCCAGTTACTAGAAAACCACGGTAGTCTTTGAAACCAATGCTACATTTTTTTGTTTTAAAGCCATCAACTATTACATTAGGTGACCTTGAGCAAGTGGTACTATGGATTTTAATCATTTTCAACAAACCAGAAACTCCAAATATGGTATTTGCAAATGTGTGCAAATGTCAAATGACATGGAGTATATTCCTAAATACCTTATTGACCCACAACATTTTGACAAGCCAATTATTTCAATCCAACTGACTATAAGGTAACAAGCTTGTCATGGATTGAAAGGTTGAAAATGAAGCCTCAAAGCAAGGATTAGGATTCCACTATGTGGGATGGATTCCATGCCCATAATGCATCCAACTTTGCTTGTGGATATTCGAAAGATGGAGGAAAGTTTCCAAATGCGGTATAAAGAGGGTGATAAGGTGTGTTACGTGTCTACAACAATTAAGTTGGGGGAAGAAATTCAAGTTACCAAGGATATTGAAGAAGGCTGGGATCAACACTAGAAAGATCATAATGCAAAGGTTGAAGATTTTTTTAATGCAAATCCAAACTTGAAGATTTTGCCAACAAAATGTTATATGTGTGGGATGGGAACCATAGCTTGAATGCTTGGTATCCTTACATGGATACATTGACTTGAAATGAGAAGGAATGGCACATATTGTTAGAATGCATTGTATTGGAAGGAACATATAATGTTGTACAACTGCACCTAGTAATGACTAATATAAACAAGTGAGTTTGATGACCTTTTTTTGTGCAATGTGTTGGGTTGTTTCTTTTGATCTATCAAATGATTTCATGTAGTAATTATGTTTGTTGTGGAATATTTTCATAGATCCACTAAGTATGACCATGTGAAAGGCAACCTCATCCATATGTTATACTGAATCCAAAACATTGGACAGATTCCATTGGGACAATTCGAGGAAGTTATTCTTGATTCAAAATATAAAAAAACACTCACAAAATAAAAAACACTTGGTATTCCCCAAGAAGGGAGGTAATGATTGATTATATGTATAGTGCAACTCCAAGTTCATTTGTCATTGAATTTCAAACATGATGGATACGTGCTTATGGTGTGGAAGTAAGTTTTCTTTTGTCATGGCTTGTTGATATGTTTTTGTTACAACAAGAGATTGGAGTTACGATAAATTTGGTTGTGCATTGATATTACGAAAATGTTCTAGAAGCTTCAAAATGCTCTGCAAAAGAAGTTAGAACAATTAATGATTAAGGAAATTGATGATAAGAAAAATCATATTACAATTTTTTTGGGAAAATGGTGCCTTTGGCGGATGCAGTGCTAGGTTTCGATTTTTTGAAAGAAATACAATATCATTATGATTGAAAATGAGATGAAAAAGTATATATGATGTTTGAAAAGTTATAGTTGTTAGTCACATCCATTGTCAAGCCAATTCAAAAAGTAACTTGACTAAAGTGGTGGAACTCAAAGCATCTTGTTAGGAAGAATTTACAATTATCTACCAAAGATGTGTCAACAAGTTTCACACATTTGTTGCACAAAACAAAAATTTTGGGCTCAAGTAAATCATGGTTTTCAAGTTATGATTACAATACTTTGTTTTGTTTAAAAATTAATGTTGATTACTTGAAATTGTCACATGTTTATTTCTTGTTGAAATAACTCATGGTTGCTGCAAGAAAGGATTTGGCTTCATTACAAACTGACCTTGGGGTTGAAATTCACCACCTAATGCCAAGAATGGGGGTCCAACCAATTGATGATTACATTGAACATTAATGATAAGAGGTGTGAGAAAATTATTTTTACAAAGTATTCAACAACCTTATCAAACTCGCTAGGATTCAAAAAAATTGTGAATGGTCTAAACAATTTGGGTCCTTACAAATACTCAAACAAATTGTCCATAAGTAAACATCCCTTGAATGTGCATGTCTATATTATTTTAATTCACATTTCCATATTCGGGTTTAATAAATTAGATTTTTTTTTTGAATTTTTTTTATGTCAATTCTTCCGAGGGGACATTTAGTGTAAAGTTTGGGATTTGCATGCATCAAATGACCATTGGGGGGGGGGTAATTAGATAATTGTCCAACCTATTTTTTATCACTATCACCTTATTATTATCAAATGTTTTAATATATACACATTAAATCCATCTTATATTAATTGTAATCCATTATTTTAGATTATTACATACCTTATATTATAATTAAAATGATTATTAGAATAAAATGTACCTTATTTTAAAAACTAATTAACTTATAATTTATACCCAATAACCAATATATTGCACCCTATATTTTTATTCACCTATTTTTTACTTTTTTTACTAGTGTCCCCCTCAAGGTCAATTCATTATGCAAGAAAATTGATTTGTTATTTCTTCCCTTTCCATGGTGGTTATGCAGTAGGTATCTCAAGTTTGTGTTGTTGCATAGGGGTATTTACAAGCATACCCAAACTCTACATGGAAGGTGTTGGTCTTGAATCTTCATCAATTATGTATTCCAACCTCATGGTAACTAATTGGAGTTCCAAGCATTTGGACAACTATGGGTGGTATCTTAATTGTCCCAAAAAACATTCTATGAAGTGAACAAGGGCTTCGTGAACAAATTGAACCAAGTTTCTCTCAACATGTGGTGTTGGAGGAAGAACATGGAAAAAAACAAAAAAAACTACCTTGGAACAAGAACTTGAATTTGGATAGTGCCACAATTTTTCTTGGGACATGCAAAAATAAATGTAAGGTGGTTGATCTTGAAGGGGGAAATGTTATTAAATCAAATTATGTTGTTGAATTTTTTTTATTACACCCACCCATTAAAGGAAGCCATAATAGAGCCCTATCCATTTGCACCTTTGTTTCAAACACATTCTTCATGTCATTTGACTATATGGCGGCCTTAGATGTGAAGCATAGGCCGATTTCAAAAGTGAACTTGGTCAAACCTCCCCTAGTTAGATCTAGAATGCAAAAAAAATCATTAATCTGTCATTCACAAGCATTAATATTATTGACACCAAGAGAAGCACATGTGTTTGGCCACGACATTTTCTGGATATGAAGGATTTTGTTAAACATGTATTATGTGCAATACAACCTTTTGTTGGTTTCTTAATACATTTCCATGCCATATGCAATTTTTGAAAATTTGTGTTTTCTTGTGTAGGTATGTGGTGATGTGAAACAATATTTTTGTGGGAAAGAACATGATGGTGGAATAGTTGAGCTTGTAATCGTTGATCTTCCAAATGGTCTACCTATGCCCGATTTATCAATTCCAATTTTTTTTGTGCCCCCTTGGAACACAACAAATCAATATTTCCTTGATTGTTTATTTTCCTTTTACACATATTTTTTGCATGATGATGGTGCACTACTCATCTTTTACCTAGATGACCCAAGGCGTTCTAATAGATTGGTGCCTACCTAGCAAGCAATAATTTCCAAGTCTTCCAAAAGTGGGTTGTGTGCAATACAAGATTGAAATTCACACAATCTTTGGATCCAAAATAAACAATTATTTTTTTGACCTCATAATGTAGTCATCCAATGTTTAATCTTTTTGGCTTGAGTGCAATATCCATATGAATGTAATTTTTTTTTATTTGAAATTTTGTGTTCGTTCATGCTTTCATACAATGGTTGGTAGGTTGTCCTTGTTCGTAACTTTCCATTAAAATAGAAAATGTCTTGAGTTCCAAAACCTTTCAAGTTGAGGTTTGATGAGGAGTTGGCACATTTTGGAATCAATAGATGATGTGTTGTTCAATGACGTTGACAAGGTATCACAAACTTTTTGTGAAGATGGCATTTCATGGTGTGGTGCAAAGGAAAAACATTTCAACTTGCTCTCCATCATCATACGGGCATGTTCTTATGCAATCAACTTTGTGATTAAGTTGATAGGAGGAACATGTGCCAATTACATGATCATCATGGGAAGGAAACAATAATTTGTTGGTGTGAATTTGCATGTACATGTGATGGTGTTTGAATTTTTGTATGTGCCTTTTGTCCATGTTTAGGGTTTAGGGTTTAAACCCATAACTTCTATCAAAGCTTGTCACAATGAAAACATGCACATTCTTACACTAAAAGGTGAGACAAAGTATTTCAATATGTCTTGAAACCTTTGATTGATGACCATCTTGAAGATGTTTGGTTCATGATAAATTTCGCCTTATGCTTTATGATAGGTAAAGCCCATGGGTGGGGGACATTCCCAAAATGTGAGGCCGCCTCATCCTAGGCCCTTATTTTGAGAATGTCCCCATACTAGGGTTTTAACCTACATTTTAACTACTACAACCTCAACCTAAAATAGGCAAATATGTTATCAAATATGAAGTCATATATGGTGTTTGCATAGGTTTTTTGTGGATATGCAAGATGGAATCTCAATAACATGTTTTCAAGAAAGGGAGCCCATATCTCCAATGGGACAAGATAGAGAAAATTAAAATGTTAATGTGATTAGTACCAAAGGAAGACACCAATTGAAGGAAAAAATGCACTATGGTAGAACATGTTGCCATACACACAATTTATAAATTGAAGATTTTACATTGATTTTTTTCGACAAAATTTAATAATATTTGTAATCGTATTAAACATTGGATCAAAATGGTTTTAGTTAGAACAAACCAATTGTTTAAGCCACAAAACTTGACTAATTTTGTGCTAGCTATAACGACCAAGCAAATTAGTAGAATTACTAAAGCTAATTTGTGTGATTTGTTTAAATATTTGATTTAATTTTTAAAATAAAATAACATAATATCATCTTTCAAATTGTCAATGGGTCATTGTAGTGCATTAGACCCATGACTTGAATTTTTTTTAAAAAAATATTTATTGTACTATGGATGGGTCCTAAACATCATCACCTTGGATTCATCATTTTAATGTCTTTTTTTTAATTAATTTTTTTTGGTGAACTATTGACAAATTGCCAACATTGTGATTTATGTATGTGTATTTTGTAATATGTCCAACAAGAAATTTGAACCTTTTACCTTCTAAACACCACCTCATGTTGTGACAAGGAATTTTATCACAAAAGTATAGACATGCATAAATTTCACACAATATAACCAGAATTTTTGGGGGAGAATTTTTGTATTTTCATGACAAAATAGATTGAAAAAAAATGTAAATTCAACAAACATGATTGCAAAAAAATCAGAACCAAAAAAATGAAAAAGAAACTTGATTATAATTCGTTTACATAATTGAAATTCTCATAATGAAATTGATTTCAAATGATTTTAAATTCATTATTTATTTTAATCTATTTTTTAATTTATTGATTACATTGAAGCTTGTAATGGTTACTAGTTTTTTAACGTAGAAAGTTACTACATCAATTTTAAATATTTATTTCAAAAATTCAAGTGTATTATTTTAAAAATATCACTATGAAAAAAAATTGCCTTTGAAATTATATATTTAGAATTCACGTCTTCTTTCATTTCATTTTCTAGTTTGTTCCTTTTAATTTCAAAATTAAAGACATTACATTAGTTTTTTTAAATTCCAAAACAAATTAGCTAATTTTAATTATTAAAAAAATGATGTGATTATGTAATGAAATTAATTAATGCGATTACTTGATATAATTATGTAATTTTACAAGGAAATTGATTTTACATGTGAACTACATAATTGAAATTTGAATTTATAATTTTCATAGGTTTTTTGAAATTGCATTGTAATTGTATACTTGAATTTAAGGATATGATAACCATATTACATAAAGTAAAACAATTGAATTTAGATCTTTAAGGTGGTATGTTGTTTGGTTTAGTGCTAAATAAATTTGTTGGATTTTGAACTTTATATCAACAAGGTTTTTGTTATATGAATAAACTTCAATAGTTTAAGTTTCACATACATACATTAGTTGTTTTCTTTTTTTAAACACAAAATCATAGTCTAATTATCCATTCTCTTGTGGCATTTGGGTTTTTTTAATTGGTGTGTTTTTTTTTATAATTCATTATAAACATTAGTTGAAAATATGAGAATTTTAAAATCAAAACATTAGTAATTAAGTTCAAATTAATTACACATTATAACATATTAAACTTTACTATCACACATAAAAATTAAGTAACATTACAATCGCAAGCCATAGTTCAAGAATGATTAATTTCAATCACATTAATCACATTAGTCAAGTTTTACAAATTCACATAAATGTCACACATCCACCACATGCATAGCATTGAGTCTAATGTGCCTTGATTGATAGCTTTTGTTGGTCATATTAATGGACATAGGTCTAGTTTTGATTTTAATCAAAATCGGCATAGTTGGTCACTTTAGATTAGTAGTTTTGAATCCACATTCAATTTAGTTGTAATGAGCTATGAGAATAAAAATCATGATGTATTAGCGACACAACTTGTAAATTCTTAAGTGTTATTAATGAAAATGTTGTTGAACATCTAGTTTTGACAAACCATCACAACCAAACTTATATGCTACAATGATCCAATTCATCATGTAGCTAAACAATTTCATTTTTACATGTTTTCTACTCCATTGTTTCCATAAGAATTACACAAGTTATTTGTCCACTAGAGAGTAATATAATCTCCATGCATTTGATCTAATGATAATGCGCCATTTGATTTCCTACACTAACATCCTCCCCTAATAAGCTTCATTTGTGTGAGAAACAATTTACACAAATGATATATCCCAATGGTATCAACACTTGATGCATTTAAAGAAACCATTTCATATTTATAACTTGCAAGAACATTACTTGAAATTATATATTTATTGTATTGATCCTCAACCTTGATTTATCATTATCATGGTGTTATGTTTTATAGATTTATTGGGTGCGAGAAAAAGAACATATTCAATTATAAAAACCTCAAAGAAAGAATTATCATGCATTGATTTAGTTCCAATTAGGACCTTTTTAATGATATCCAAAGCAAATTGATGTTTTAGTTTAATGTAATAATTTACCTTCGTTGACCTTTAAACATTTGTTTTAGGTTGATGAACATCATGCGTTCTTCAATATTGAAATATCTTTGATCTTGTGTATCATGTCACTCAAAAACAAATTCTAAACACATTCATATTCTCACTTTAAAATTCACCTTCAACTTTATTATCAAAAATCATAATTATAAATAACTAACAATTCACATTCAAAATATTCCTAAACTACATACATAATGTACATCAACCTCTTGGAATGCACAAATATTTATTATTAACAAATATCCATCATAATAATGTACACTTTGAAATTAGTCATGTATCACATCAAAATTCACTTATAATAATTCTAGAGAACATAATTAAAATAGTGTACACTTGTGCTTCAATTCTCATGAACTCCAAAATTTTCAAGATATTTAGTGTTGTTAGCAAACACGTTATATTGAGAGGAACAATGATTCGATCTAACATATCCATTCAACACACCCCCAATCATTTTATTGTACAATGCTTGGAACATGCTTATGGGCCTATCATCTCAAGGGATTAATTTCACATGTTAAATCCTATGCAAGTGAATTCAATCCAAATTCCATTTCATTATTGAATAAACTATCGTAATGAAAAAGTTATTTAGCAAGATATTGTAGAAAATGAAAACAACTATAGGAGGAAAAACAAAAATGGTTCTAGTGTTTATGCAAGCAACAAGACATGAATCATTGTATGCATTGGCACATTAATTTGTTTGCAAGTCAATAATGTGACATAGTTTTACAAGATGATGATCTTCATTTTTCACAAACATTTTTTAGGAAATGACTAAAGCTGCAATGGGATTATATTAATACTTAGAAAATGCAATTGCCCAAAAGTAGATTGGTGCCCTAACAATGTCCTAGTATTAAAAAGTGATACAAACTACAAACCAAGTTCTAGTAACAATGCAACTATGCCTACAACTAGAGGAAACCAACTTTGAGGTGGCCTTCTTTAAAAAAAACATTCATTTAAAAAACCAAGACCCTTATTTTAATCTCAAACTTATCAACACTAGTACCTACAATTTATGTAATAAAACCATTATTCTATGCTTCAAAATCAATATTCAAGTAAAGTTGTTGAAGACTTTAAATCTATAAGATTGTAACAACATATTAGATTGGGAAAAGATATTGGGTGCACACTTTTGCTCCAATCTCATGCTTTGTCTACATTGAGAAACTGAAGATATTCCATGAAGAAAGAAAATTGTTTGCTATCATATAATCTTTTCATAGGCTTTGAGGTGATATCATTATTTTGCTTCCGAAAAAACTTTAAACCTAAAATTCATACCCAAAGATTTATGGTTTATGGAAACACATAATAATCGTGTGTTATAAGTATCTTTCTTGGGAAACATCAATATTGTGCATCATTCATATTATTATGTTGAATGTGGCTATAATGTTGTAGGAATATATTTTAAACAATGGATGTGAAACATAAACATTGTGAAATGACAAGTGTGCATTTTCTTTCAAAATTTTGTTGGATAAGAACATTAATACTAGAAGAAATTTGGAAATAAATGACTACAATCTTAGTTGCAAAAGAAAAAAAATTAGTTATAATAGACACATGTGACTATAACCCTTGCAATCACTTTGGACAAGTGGCAAAAAACAACCAATCACAAAAAAAATCCATGTGGCATGTAAAATCATGTTAGTAGTCACATATCATTTGTGACTACATATATGACTACATAAAATATTGGGCATCATTAAAAATTAAATTAAATTTATATGATTTAATATAAAATTTAAAATCACATCTAAATTAAATAAATTATTTGTATTTATAGAAGTGATGCAATATAATCATTCATATTATTGTTAATTTCATAATTTTTCATCCTATGAATTGTTGACATGTGTCACTACCTAAGCTAAGCCTAAAACCTAATTTAGGTAACTAGGTAGGCCACTTAGTCTAGGTACCTAAGTGGGTATAGGTAGGCACCTAGATTAAATATCCTAGCTCTATAGGACATATACAATCAACATATTATTATTAACCACAATTATGTCACTTGTGAGGTTTGATTTTTAAACCCCAAAGATGGATATCAACTCCTTTGCTATCAAACCACCTCGCATGATGTGAAAAGATAGTAGGATGCATTCTATTTACCAATATTTGGTTTTAAACATTGTACACACATCAACTTCAATATTACATATATTATTGATATTTATCCAAATGGAAAATTAAAATTTTTATTCTTAAAGTACTTTCAACGATGTAAATGATTAAATATATTTTTCTTCCAAAAACTTAAATTAATTTGATTTTTTTTTTCTGAAATTTGCTAAATTGAATTATATTTCAATGACAATTTGTTGGAAAAACAAGTTCAAGCACATGATTTGGAGATAGAAAATATTTTAAGATAATTTTTAATAATAATTTATTTATTCATTTATCTCCCACATTTTAATCCTTCCTTTCGTTAAAAAAAATAATACAATGTGATTATAATATATCATATTTTAATTAATTCACACATGATTTTTATAAATGGATAATATATTGATCACATTTTAAATACATATAATATAATTATATGATGTATAATATATTTCTATATTTTGAATTTTTACATGTATAATATATAAATTTATCTGAACTTATGATAAACATTTTATGATCAAATAAATGATATATTTCTTAGACATCTTACTTGATTATGATTATAATATGTTGTAATTTTACCAATAAATTTTTTATTTTATGAATTATAATTAAATAATCATAATAGATAACATTTATAAATATATCAATATCAAAATATAATATTTTTATTGAACTAATGTCAATAATTTTTTTAAAATACCAATAAATACTTA
>Ga0209208_10005509_pt1 | contig 17635 bp, 11 predicted proteins | sample S1TSphfallax_3_FD_187694 | JGI IMG/M metagenome (GOLD analysis project Ga0209208, IMG submission 187694) | Host-associated microbial communities from peat moss isolated from Minnesota, USA - S1T2_Fd - Sphagnum fallax MG (SPAdes) (version 2) | ecosystem: Host-associated > Plants > Peat moss >... | reverse complement strand
GGAGAAATTTTTCATATGACATAACTTTTTTGGTACTTGTGGAAGCCTTTCAATATCCCAATTATTAATTTGTATTTTATAGGCAATTGAGGCTAGGGAGGAAATAAGGGCCATCATCGATGTGGATAATGAGAAATATGTTGCAGAATTAGTTGCTGAAGACCTCAAGAAAAACCCTCCAAAGAAAAAGAAAGAACCAAAGAAAAAGCCTCCTCCTCCTCCTCCTCCACCACCAATTTAGCTTAAAATGATTTAGCAAACAACAACGTGTAGTTGCTCTCTTTCACACATGAATGAAGTGATTTTTTTCACAATTGAATAAAGTGATTATCTCAACATTTAAAACTTGAAATTATTATTTTTTGTCTATATTTGTTTTGAAACCATGATACATCATTTGAAACACTTCAACCTTGTATATAATGGCACAAAGTATGTGGCAACTTTAGTACGAATATATGTTTTGAAGAATAATTAAATAAATTTCTTTGATTTGTCACATGTTGTGGCATGTCCTATCTTTGTAAAAAATTGGTTTTTCATTTGGCCATGCACAAATGGATGCAATGCAATGGATTTTCAAATCCCAAATTTAAATGAAATATTATTGGTATGTCAATTTTGGTCAAAATATATAATTCATAACATTTGTTATTTAACCTTTGCAACTAGCTTTCATATTATATGATTTCCTCGTTTTCCACAAATGGATATGAAAATTTGTATAAAAAAGTCATATTGACCCATCTTTAATTGGTTTCAAATTTTTAACATTCAAATTGATAGCAAACTCCAATTCAATTTGAATTTGCAATGAACATCAATATAACAAAGATAAAATAACATCTTGATGTTGAATATCATAATAAAAATTAAAACATAAATTTGCCAACCAATTGTAACATTATAGTTTCGTTGGTTAATGGCAAGCCAGTTATAAAGGCCATTTGTTAATTACCATCACAATAGGGCCAATGTAGTTCATCAATCCAAAGGATTGATCCTAGGTATTCACATGTTGTATCTATACTACTAAGGTGCAATGCTAAAAAGTTCTAAATACAATCTATTGAAATAAATAAATAAATATTTTCATGATATCTTATTCAATTATGATTTTTTTGTACCTACAAACTACTAGCACATTATATGCATAATAGCCTTATAATCTTTTTTCTTTTACCTTACTAATTATTATGAAATTAAAGAAAATCAATATGGGGCAACCCATTTTTTAATGTTTGATATTTGGAAAACAAATGTGAATTTAACAATGGTAGTTATGAACAACAATCTAATTCAAGGTCATCCATACAATGGGATTGTTATATAATGTGCAGCATCTAACAAAACCATGGATTGGCAAGGTGGCCATGCATTCAAATGAGTATATGCAATTGGGTTTATGCTTGTGTTCATGATATATATTGTGTGTGTGTCTATATATATATATAATCACAAAAATAAATATTTGGCATAAATTCAAAGTGAAAACCATATGTCTTTTAAAAATCCACGTAAGAAAAAAATATATGTGCAAAATAAAACAAATAACTTTTAAATGTTTTTTAAGCAACTACAAAAATCACCAAAAAATCATTATAATACTTGGGTTTCGTGTTGCTTCACATTGATGGTGTGAGAAACATCATTGATTTTCAATTCAACATGTTTAATTTTTTTCAAATGTGGAGGTTTCTAGGTTTGAAGATTTACATTTGACACTTGTAATCATTTTTCACTCCAAGGGTTTCACCCCAATGTGTATAATGAATATCATTAATTTTCAATTCAATGATTTTAGTTTCTTGGCATGTGGAGGCTAGGGTTTGAAGACTACACTTGTGACTTGTAGCCAATTTTCACTCCAAGGGTCTCACCCTAATAGGCATGTCAATTCATCAAGTTTATCATAAACCTATGGCCTCTTCCACTAATAATACCCATATCATGGAAAAAAAACATTTTGAAATATATAAAAACCAGATAATTTCAATGTATCATTGGTAAGATATATTTTTAATGGCTTTCAACCATATTGTTATTCTTTTCACTTTTGTATTTTTGTTTATTTGGATGCAAGTTTGAAGTTTGGAGAAAGAAGACACACCGCATTCTTTTTCAAGTAGGGTTTTTCTTTATTATTATAAGTTTTATTTTTTCTTATCTTCTACTCTTGATTTGGTTTCTTCTTTTTTGTAATTTTTTTTCTTTTAAATTTTTTTTACTATATTTCCCTTTCCTTGTTTCATTTGTTTTCATTCCTTTTTTATAGTTTTATAATTTTTACTTTTTTTTTGTTTATGTTTGTTTCGTGTTTTAATTTTTTTTCTATTTTTATGCATTTATTTATTTTCGGAGATGGAGGATCCAGTGAGCATGTGTCTCTTTGCCACCATGACCCGCACCTGGCGCTAGAACATTTCAGGCCAGGTGCGGCTCATTTCGGGACCTCATTTCTATCATCTTGGGGGTTGCAGAATCGGCCTCGCAGAGATTGTTAACAGGTCGGAATGGATAGGTTCAGACAAACACACTGACAGACAAGTGAATTAATATATAAGATTTCCTAATGCAAGAATTATAGTTCATTAAAAAAAAATTGCTTCAAGTTTGATTCTTTATAAAATGGTCAACAAACTTGCTTGTTGCATGACATGTTCCAAACCCATTTAATTATTTTTGATATAAATCTTGTTTCCATTTTATGGGGATTTCATTATAACATTTTATAATGAAAAAAAATGTTTCTAAAAATCTCATGTCAAGTGTTGCAAATTTAATAAGGATCCAACAATCCAATATTCACCTTTTTCATAAGAGCATTCAATGATTGGGGTTTTGTTTCATTGTGTCAAGGAGGACATTAGTGGCAACTTTTCACCATCATATTAAAGCTTCATTTGTGGACATCATCGAAAATGTTGAATGGTGTTGTCAAATTTGTCAAAGGGTCACCATTATTGACAAGTGAATCGTCATGTTTTCATCATAGTGTTTTGTTGATTTCATTCATTAAGGTTCATCACGAACCTTTTATTGCTTGTATTCCAATCATGATTATGTACAATTTGACAACATTATCGATTCGCATATGATTCAAGTCGTTAAAGTTTTGAACCAAAAAAAATCACTTTAGTTCATTGTTGTTCAATTTTTTAATTTGTTGCATAGTGCATATTAAGCCTTGAGGTTTGTGCAAGTTATGAAGTTGTCAAAGAAGATTATGTTTTCGTTCACTATGAAATGGTGGGGGGTGGGCGACATTTTGTGTGTGTATTTGATATATTGTATTAGGGTAAATATTGAACAAACTTTGCAAGTTCACATTGTGCAAGCAACCTCCAAAATCACAAGCTCTAACATATCACCTAGTTGTTATGTTGAGATCAAGATTCAATTGTGGCAATGTTATTGACCATGTGTTACAACATTGCAAGAATTAAACATGACATTGGACCATTCTTACAAGTTGATAAGTTTATGAACCCTAGACCCAGAAAATTAGCTTTTCAAGTTATTATATATCTTTGTGTGTGATAAAAATTAAAACACAAAGAAGATGCATTGAACTTGTTTCTAATGTTCTTGTTTGCTATAATTTTGCTACAAAAATGCATTATAGGTTCATGATGTGTTAGAAAGTGTAATCAACAAGCTACAATCACCTTGTATGTCATTCAAATTCCTGAAGCAAATTCCTTTGTCTTTTGCCAATTTGTTAATATATTAGGACAAACAACTTGCTACAATTGGTTATACTATGATGTTGGTTTTTGTTTTTGTGGTTCCAACTTACATGATGTATCTTGAAAAGCTAGATCACAATTAAAAATTTATGAAGTTAATGAAGTATTTTGGAAATTTGAAAGCTTTAAGTAGAAGTAAGTTGAAATAGTACTAAAATTTTGTTGGGCATGTAGAATTCCAAGGTTGCAAGGATTAACAAAACTTTGAAAAATTGTTAGGTAAAAGATATCATCAGAACAATTGTTGGAGTTTTTAAAAAACTTGTAAAGAATGCTTTGTTTTGAAAATTCTTCATGTAGGTTGCAAGAAATTTTTGGAATTTTTTTTTGAATTGTAGCTTGCAAAGAAACCTTGGCTGGAAGTTCTCCATGTGGCTTGATTGCAAGAAATTTTGGCTAAATTTTCTAAAATGTAACTTGTTAGAAATCTTATTAGAATTCTTTCATGCGTATTGCAACAAATCTTGGTTGAAAATTTGAATGTAACTTGCAAGAAACCTTGGTTGGAAATTTCATAATGTAATCAACAAGGAATTTGTTAATAGAATTAATTGTTGGCATGCATGTAGCTTTCAAGAATTGAAAGAAAGAAAGAAAAAAACAGTAACATTGGTTTTGCAATAACAAAACATACAAGTTAACAAATTTTATTATTGACGAAAAACATCATCTAGCCTCAACATATCCAAAATGCCATTTGTGGTACAATATATGGTTATTAAATTTGTTGGTGATGGTAGAAAGTCTTGCTATTTTTGGAGAGTCTCTTAATCCATTGGTTTTATCATAGAGTTGGGCTATTTGAAAGTTAGGATTTAAGTACCACTTTGAAATCCTTCTTCTTGAAAATAGCTTCAACAAGTTAATTGACTTAGTGTTATAGTAGTTTTCATGGGAATAGAAAAAATGTTGTGATAAATTTTGGGATTGCCCAAGGAAGTTTTGAGTGTATTATAGGTGTTAGAAACATGACACTTTCGTGAAATTCATTGCTTTTGTGGTTATAGGGTTGAACAATAATAACAACTATGAAAATGTGTCAAAAAACATGTGGTAGTTTGTTTGTGATAAAGTTTTTGGATTATTGCATTTTCATGTAGGTGGGCATGTTGTTTTTGGACCACGAACAAGAAGCACTAATTGCAAATGTTCTTGTTGGTTTACACAAGTTCAAAGAAGCTTACACAAATTTAATCACACTTGCACAACTCAATAACTTGAGGTTCATGATTGCATATTTCAAGAACTTTAGATTTGGATTGTACTTTTGCTTCTTTTAATTACTTTTGAAATGAATGTTCTATTGAAAATCCCTTCTTCAAGACAATTTGTGTGTTTGAAACTATTTTTCAATATCTATCATTATAGTCTATATTCACATATGTTTTCTATTGTTGCAACAAGGACGCAAGATGTGCAATTTTAACAAGTGCAAAAGCAATCAATTTGATGATCATGTGTGGTATGTGTAATACATTTGATCACCATGGTGAGTAATTGTTACAACCCATGTTACATGATGTTGAAAACATTAGTTCAAAACATTTTGGAAACTTGTTTTTTCAATTGAGAATTGTTTTTGGTGGGTGTAGCAATTCTTGAACAATCATTTCACAAGTTGGGTGTTGGGAAGGGGTGACTTGTCCACTATCAATCTATCCAATACATATTTTTTGGACTTTGAATTCCATGGCAATGAATGCCATAAATCCAAGAAGGCAAGTTATCAAATTTCCATTCATCTAGCTTGAATTATTTCCTTGGGCATTTTCAACCCATTGGCTTTAGATGTTGGTGGACTTTAAAACGATAATGGCTCAAAGGTTTTGTTGTAAAGTTGTAAAAGAAAAGGTAAAATGGTTTGAAATGTCAAATAGGGCAATTTTAAACATTACATAGCTAAAATTACCATCCAATTTTCTCAGAGTAACTTGCATGGCCATGTGATTTTGGGATTTTTATGGCTATAATGGCATTTCTATTTTTAAATCCATGCCAAGTAATCTTTTGGAGGAAAAATTTCCATAGATCTTTGGCTGCTATTCATTACAAATTTGCATCAAGTACAATGGGCCCAAAACCACTCATTTCAACCGTTCGAAAATGACAAACAAAATCCTTATGCAATTTCTATCATAGTTGCATTTTGCAATTGTTTTAATTGCAAAGGTTTTCAAGTTACTAAGTGTATTGTTGTGCACCTTTGGACATGTGCACGATGAGCATGTTTGGAAGGGAGCATGTGAAAGAAGGTTCAATCTTATCAAGGGCAATCTCAAGACTATATCACTCAAAGCAAAACTAGGTAAGCACACCTTTTCTCTTTTGATTTCACAACATGCAAAAATGATGCCACAACCTTTAGAATACCTTAAAGTGTTTCCCCTTGGTTGTCAATTTTGCTAGTCCAATTGACAACCAAGGTTAATTCATTATTTTTGTTTGGGGGGGTTTATCTCATGGAATGTTTTTGAACACCATAGATGAAAATCCAACAATGTTGACATGTGTGGGTATTTTGATGGGTGATTTTGTTAGTTTCGATAGTGTTGAGTGCTGATCTAGAAACGCACAAAAAAAAGAAAGAATAAAACTAGCCTTTTGATGCCACATTGTGGATGGTAGGATAGTGTTAGAGCATCTCCAGCAGTGCTCGTATGTGGATCATGCACAGTAAAATTGGATGAAGAAAAATCAAAACATGCCAGTTTGGCTCAAGAAAATGGTTTTGGCTCAGCATATAATTGCAGAGTTTGCCGTGCCTACTAAAAGCTGGCAATAAATATAGAGTACAGACCTGCAAAAAAGAGTGTAATAAATATGACCTGACTGCTTCTCAGTGTTTCTCGTTGGTCTATCATAATGATTGGTCCAAGTGGTTCGCTATTAGTAGTCCCCCCACATATATGCTGTCCCAGTTTCAGTGTGATGGCTGGCTGGGGTTGCAAAAAATTAAATAACAAAACTTGGATGTGAAAAATATCCATTTTGCAGGGGTCTGATACTGAGCACCGCTGGAGATGCTCTTAGGAACCATGACATCCTAGATCATCAAAAGACACGGAACTTTGCTTGCTTGCACTCAAGATAGTGGCTTTAGAAGATTACCAAAAGTGGTCAAATAAAGGCTGCAGATTATGACTACCTTAGTCACCTGGGCAAGTTTGACACTAATTATATTATTTTCAGAAATGTTGAAATTTTCAAAAAAATAAAAATTCAACATTTCTAAATTTTTTATAAAAAAAAATCCTGAAGAAAAACTAAAGAAAAATCTGATGGAATATAACAATCAGATTTCATGAAACCATTTTTTTCTGAAAATATGAAAGCTGAGATGTTGAAAACCATCATAATTATCACAAGCTAAAATTTGAATAATTTCACTCTCATATGAAAATAGTAGATCATATAAAACTTTAAAAAAATTGAATTCATAAAAAAAAAGATTAATTTTTGGGAAAAAAAAACCTATTTGTTGTGTCCATGTGGAAAGTTCCAGTGTTTCTTTTTATCATTTTTTTGATATAAAAATTGCCAAATTTTAACAAAAAAAAACTGAGAAAACTTAATTGAATTTACACAAAAAAAAAACACTCAGATCAGTGATGAAAGAGAGATTAGAGGGTCAAACTAGGGCTCAAAGACAGGATGACTTTCCGGATAAAGCTATTATTTCCACATATTTTCATCTGCCCGAGATGGGTGGATCGATTGGGTTACTATTAAATGCGTTCGAAAACAAGATGTATTTTGCATATTTATTCCTCGACTATTAAAATTCTGAAAATTTTAATTTGAAATTGCCTAAACTTGTTACAATGTTGATGTTTAATCTCCATAAAACCCTATCACATAAAAAAACAAATATATTCCAAGGGCAGCACTGAAAAAAATGTTTCATCATGTTCACACTAGCAAAATACACGTCCTATGGATGCTAGAAAAAATGCTAGGTTTTTTAAAAATTTTATTTTATATGCCTGAATTTTGAAGATGGATCCTTGTTTAAGATAACCTACCAAATCATTTGAACTAGTGTGGCAATGGCCCAAGTGTCAACCCATTACAAAATAACGAAACTGAACATGGGGTGAACATTGTTTTGCAATGTATGTATCGAAATTTTGAACTGCCAAATATGAAAGGAAAAAATCATGCTTGAATCTCGAAGGTCTTTTCAACAACACCAAACACACAATTTCAATTCCTCCGAAAATTTTCAGCTATGATTTTAATTTAATTTAATTTTCAGTGAAGAAATCATTCAATATTCAAGAACTTTTGCACTGCAAGTCCAAACCCGTCATGGAACCAAGCCCATGCACCCTGTCCTCAGCAAGAGCTTTCCAATGACACAAAGAACACGGCTTTTGAAGCATCCCCCTTCAGTGGATCTCATAACTACAAAACAAAACAAAGCAAAACAATCTACCTTCCTTCATAGATAGATACAGTACCCTAAGGTCAGTTTCATCATTAAATAATTCTCAAAATAGTGAAATGAAATTTCATGAAAATATGAAGTTGACATGCTGAATAATTTCACTACTCATATAATAGAGTAGACGAAGGAATTTATTTTTAAAAAAATTGAAAATAAAAAAAAAACTCATTTTTTAAAAAATAGATTGTTTTGTCAATGTGGAAACTGACCCTAGGGTACGGGCCGGATATTGCTCATATTTGATCTTAAATGCAACAAGGATAGAGATGCACCTTTGTTTGTGCGGTCTTTAAGTATAGTGAAAAAAACAAAAACATGTCCGTGTCTTGTACAAGTACTTGCCCGGTAGGGACATGAAGTAGTACTATTAGTCTCGGACAAGTATCAACTTGCCTTGTAGGGACTTGAGGTAATACCAATTTAATATCAAGGCTATATCAGCATTTTGTTGTTAGGGGGTGCATTTTCTCCAGAAAATTTTCTACACTAAATTTTTTTTTTTTTTTTTGAAAATTTTGGAAAGAAATCATAAAAAATCTCAAAACCGCAAAACTTGAGAAAAAAAAAACCAGGCCAATCTCGATATCTAGCCAAAAATTAGTGTCGACACTACTACCGAGACTTGGTCGGCATAAAAGCTTTAAAAAAGATCTCATACCAATAATAATAGGCTATTATGAAGGATATAAATATTTTCCCTAAAAAAAAAATGTCATTGCTTATCAATTTCATTGTGAAAGTAATAGTCCCAATTATTAAATTTTTAAGGGTTTTTTAATTTTTTGGGTATAATTTCTTTGTTATGCATTAGGGTTGATTCTCAAATATCTCAACTTGAGAACCATCAGTTATATTGGCTAGGTAAGGTAGGTTAGGTTTTAGAGGTTTAAGGATTGATAACTAGTCTTAGAAATACAATGGAAATAAATAAACTAGTGAGTTTATGGTTGGTTATTTGGATTTTTGAAAACTACGGCTATATATACCAAAACTGGGGGTTTTTTTTTATTTTGGTGAAACCGAGAGAGTGGCGAATTATTAAGAACCGTCATCCTGTTACTTGCATGAGGGTATATTCCTATTTCTAATAACCGCCCAATATGGGTTTGGTACTTCTTCGCATTCAACATGCTCTGGCCACAACCGTCCACGGAAATGAATTAATAAAGTTTAGAGAGATCTTTGAGGGTACCTATCCTCATTTTAATAAGGAATTCGGTGATGGGTACAATAATATTCTGAGCACTTGCAGCTGCTTTGTTTGTATGTAGGTTGGTTCTACTTGCTTTGCTTGCTTCTCACCATTTACTTATTATTGAGTGCAGTGTTGGCTCACTTTGGTGTCATATTACGAGTTTGTACTTAGTATCAACTAGTGTGGCTTGTGCTGTTGGCCCAAGTGTTAGAGCATCTCCGAAGGTGCTCAGTATGTGACTCTGGATAGTAAAATTAAATGTCTAAGTCCTCAACCAATTTTTCCTTCCAAACCTTGTTTTTTGGAATTTATTTGAATTTTCAGCAGCAGAAATCAATATCTCCCACATTTTGAATCCAAATCTTACTGAATAAATTCCATTAAGTCCTTTCCATTCCATCAAGATCTTTCCAACAACACCAAACGGCACATTTCAATGCCTCTGAAATTTTCAGCTACTATTTAATTTAATTTTCAGTGAAGAAATCATTCAATATTCAAGAACTTTTGCACCACAGTCCAAATGCCACGGAACTAAGCCCATGCACCCCTCCTGGTTGAGAGCCTTCCAAAGACACCAAGAACACAATCTGAAGCATCTTGGTTTCGTGGATCTCATCACTACAAACCAAACTACCTTCGTTCATAGATAGATGTTGTGCAGTTCTACTTAAGAATCTTGGGAGGCCCCGTTCACAAATCAGGTCTAATTTCATGTATATATTACACATTCCCCAATGTAAAAAAATTATATGAATATAAAATTTTATATCAAATTAAAACATGGGTCCATATAGATATGAATTTTAACAATTAAATATAATTAAATCATAAAGTTCAGCCTACTTATCAACATTTAATAATAATAATAATAATTTTCTTATTTAAAGATCTTGACCTTATGTTGAAGAATTTTTTTTCATGATTTTGTTTTTGGTTTTGGATTTAGTAAGAGATTAGTTTCATACTTTGGTTGTTGTGTTGATTTTTTTTTTTAAAAAAATGTTAACTTGAGTCTAGGTCAAAAGAATTTGAACATGAATCCCAATTTTAACCTTGCATATTGAATGCTTTCACACCATTGGTTAATACCCTTGCTTAGCCATTTTGCCATTCAACCCTCACGTGATGGTTGTAACTTGCAATGCTTACCCATGGTGACTATAGTGGTGAAGCTTAAGCAAAAGCTTCCATCATCATATGTTCAACTACACAACACTAAAAATTTGAAAATTTTGTATTTGAGCAAAGCTCATTCGGATTGCCATAAGCTTGGCTAATACATTGCAAAGAGGGGAGGGTGTTAATAATTTACTCCTTTCCCCCTTTGAAACAATCACTCTTCTAGTGGCAAGATAAGTGTTAGCATATGTTGTTTTATCATATAATTTGTGAACCTTGAAATAACATTGTAAGCAAGTGGATTTGTGCAAGTTTGTTGGGGGTGGTTGTTTCAACTTTGAATAATTAGATTTGGGATTATTTTTTTTGTGAGAGTGGTTGTTTCAACTTTGAATAATTAGATTTGGGATTTTTTTTTTTGTGAGAGCGGTTGTTTCAACTTTGAATAATTAGATTTGAGATTTTTTTGGCACAATGAACAATATTTGGACATCACTAATGCATGGTGAGCTCAATTCTATGTTTATTTGGTGTTGCATTGGAACTTAGTTCTTGCGAATTTTGGTTTGGATTAAGATCCATGTAGTTGTGATGTGCAAGTGTTGAACATTCAAAAGTTTGTAATGTGTTTTTTTTTGGAGTTCAAGCAAAAATTAGATAGCACACAACTACTACTTTGGGGAGAGCAAAAATTGAATTGAATCGAATTCCATTTTACTAATGTTTTTATTTGGTTTCACTTGCAACTAGTTGTTATTATGTATGCACAAAAGCTTTCCACATTTGATAACTTTCCATACCAAGTTGTGCATGGCATGCTCAAATTTGTTCAAGTAAAACTTGTGTGCATGGTCAATATACTCGAATTATGAAGTCATTGCTTTTGAGCTCATTGTGTTTTCATGTTTTGAATAAGTTTTGAAAATAGTTAGGTCTTGAAATTTTTTAAAAAAAATGCTACTAAGCCTTAAACCCTAGGGTTGCAACCCTTCATCAAATTAGCATTGTTGCCAATTTTTTTGGGGGGATATGATTAATCTCCATAGCCATGAAACAATAAACATGGAGCTTGTATTTTCAAGCCAACCGAGGAAAATGTTTAAATTTGGATTGGACATTTGATTTAGTCTTAGGACCCGATATTTACCATGGTTAGTGGTACCTTGGGTGAACCAGCAGCACCTACACTAGTACACACCATGGTAGAAACCCTCAATTCTTTTGAGGTTATTTCTAACCATGGTTAATATCTTTTTTTAAATATCTTTTCAAAGTAGTTTTGTGTAATTTAATCAAAATTCGAATTTAAAAAAAATCATAATTTGGAAATAATTAATTAATTTCTAAATAATTAATTTTAAAAAAGCTTCCTTAATAGATAAATATTCTAGTAGTGTCACCAGATCCCCCTCCAAACTAGCTACCCCTGTTTCTGGCGCTAACTCTCACACTCCAAACTAGCTACCCCTGTTTCTGGCGCTAACCCTCGCTCGCTCCGCACGCAGTAGAAAGCGCACTACAAAATTCCGAGCAGAGTTGGCGATCGTGCGTGTTTTGGAGGGGAATTTGATCGTGGATTTTTCTTGTGTTCGAACGTTGTCGCTGGTTTTTCTGATGAGAAATTATTTTGAGGAGAAAGAGCGAAGCTAAAGGAGCTGACATTGCGAAAAAATAAATTTCCGAGTAAGTTTTTTCAATCTCATTTCTGCGATTTCTGCGATTGTAACTGGAGCTGTGGTTTTTGGAGTAGTAGAGAGGAGGAGCAGGGAAGGCGGAGTTTGGACTTTTGTTGTGACCGGGAAGCTTTGTTGTTTTTGATAAGGGAGCAGTTTTAGGATTCTGTGCGGGGGCAGTCTTCTTGTTGTTGTTTTTTCTTTCTTGCTGGCAGATTTGTTGACTAGCACGACGTTCGGATTGTTTTAGAAGTAGCATTTTTGCGACGATTAGGTGCGGATTTGTTGATAAAAAAAACTCGATTTCGTATGCTAGTCTGATTCTTGATCGGTAGTTTCTGTCTTGTTCTCTTATGAGCAAATTTTGTTGATTACAGGGGTTGTTCTTCTTCTCCGAGCGGCTTCATCCGTGGTTAGCAGCTTCTTCTTCGGGATTGATCCTATCTCTTGTCTTGTGTCTGTTATTGCAGAAATGACACCCTGGGAGGATTTGACGACGCAAAGTGAGGAGCTCGATGCCGCGGCGAGGTTTCTGTTTCCAGTCACGATGCAGGATGATGCAACAATTGCGAGAAGAGATTGTGGACTTCTTCATCAGTCTCTGCATGGCAATATCGAAGGTCCGAAATTCCATCCTCCTTCCTATGTCGTCCTTTTCGTACTCTTTCAACAAATCTGCCCAAATTGTGCCAATAGAAGACTTCTCTAGTACAATCGCTCCAACACGATTGTTCTACATCAGACTGTAGAAACGAAGATATCCGGATCTGCCAACATATCTCACCTTTCTGACTGACTCTCTGGCGATGAAGATCTAGGTCCGATTTCTCGCCTGAAACACAGAATTGGCCCGTGGAACGAGAAATTGTCTCTCTTTTCTTGGTGGATTTCTCCTTTCAAGTACATTATGGAATTGAGATTGGCTTCCTTTTCTGCGAGAAATCTGGTTACCTTTGGAGAAGATTTCTTGTTAAGAAGCAGCTCTCTCTCTCTCTCTCTCTCTCTCTCAAAACAGATGGTATGTTCTAGTCCTTGTGTTCAGCGGATGTTTACTCGTTTGAAGAGGATTATTGAGGTCTGAAAAAGCTGCCTTGTTCTGGAGACAGCTGTTAGTGCCATTACAGAATCGCTTTGCATTTCTTTTCCTCTTTAGAGAAATCATGTATGCTTTGAAGAATTCGATGCTGGATGAAGGGGGCTCCGATCTCTTCTGTGACATTTATTCTGCCATCAACAGTACGTTCTGCTTGATTTGGTATATTCGGTAGGTATACTCAGAGTAGGGAATGAACAAGGACATGCAAGCTGATCTTGGCCATGGGGTTACTTTGGGAAGCACAGTGCAAGAAACCTTTGTATCTAATAACATCTTGGAGACTAATGTTCCTCCACCCAAGCGACGACGGTTGCTGTTCAATGAAGATTTGACAGCAAATGCTGCTGCCCATTATGAGCCAAGCCTTGGCCCTTTCAAGGTATGGTGTGGAGGCCCTTAAACCTTGATTTCTAGAAGAGGTTGCCTATTGCTTTAGCTGGAAACATAATTCATATTTGCATTTCGGTAAGCTTGCATGCTCGTGTGCAATCTGTGTGCCTTTTCTTGAGCTGTTCTATTCTGAATCCATTGGTATTCTCACACAGGGTGGGCAGGATGATGAATTTCTGAGCTTAAATCCATCAAGTTTCTACAGTGATGCTGGTAATTTTTCTTGGGTTTCATAGATTCTACTGTGTGTGTAGTCTTTCTTGTTGAAGATTGTTGTGATAAGCATGCTTGCTATGTGATACTGTGGTGCATGCAAGATTACAAGCTTGTTTGTGTGAGCAGATGACATTGTTGATGATGCTTCATGCTCATCAAGTGACAACCAGAAGACCCCCTCAGCAGAAAGCTGGATGGATGCTTGCATTGCAGAGACTGACGGGTCTAATGGTCACATGTGAGTGAAAAATCTGATTAAGTTCATTCAGTATTCTCAACATTGTAGAATTTCTGTTGCTTGCAAATTTCATGCAGTTATCTGAGATGGACTTGCTATTTGTGGTGAAATTGTACAGCAAGGCAGGAGGCCCCTATTGTGAATTCTCAGGTAATTGTCTTGCTGTGAGGGTTTTTTTTATAAATTTGAGGTTTGGTCAGAAATTGATCAGAGCTCTAGTGTTTTCCATGCCACATGGTATTGGAACCAAGTCTCTAGTGCCCACATAATGGTCTCTTATCAGGTGTTTGCAGACTGGACTAACTTCTTTCTATTGATTGCTGTAGTTCCACAGAACTCAAGCAAGCTTTCTCCTACTCCTCAGTCAACAAGATCATGTTATGAAGAATGGAATCTGCAGGTTCCTGGAACACCATTTTTGAGTCAACCTTCAACACCTGGTAAGGGTTTCTTTGTTCCAGAAGTTGCTAAAACTTCTATCTTGTTTCTCGTGAAATTTTGCATGCCACTCTTTCTTACCAGGGTCTTTGGGACAGAGCAATTAGACTCAATTGTTATGGGTGTCAATTATTGCAGGGAGCAATGCAAGTACAGGCAGGAATTTGAAAATCACGATTCCATCGGCATATCCTTTCACACTGTTGAAACCTTCAGATGTTGATGGAGCAATGACACTGTCAGACATTAATCAGCTTATTTTGACACCTAGAATGAGTGATGCTGGGCATTTTTACAGAGGCAGTGATCTCAGGCACAGTAAATCCTCTAATCTAGGAGTGAGCCTTTCGGGGAAGTCAATAGTTACCTGCACAAGAGTCTGTACTGAGGGAAATGGCACCATCACAATTCTAAGGACAAAGGATTGATGTGTACATAGGAATTTTCTTTATCCTGAGATGCTTAGCCCTGCCTTTCCTACCTGGTTCTAGATGGTGGTAGTACACCTGTACATTTTTCCAGTTTGGGCTGCTGATGCAGAAATCTTCTCAACCCAGTAGAGCCGTGAGTGTATCAATTAAGTGTGTGTTGTTACCATGAAGATTTAGAAGGCAAAGGTTTAGAAGCAAGTTCATATTGCAACTAGAGTTTTAAGAAGGTTTAGAATCAATCAATTGTGACTACAAGAGATTTCCTTCGTGTGCATGATGAATTAAGACTGGGTGATATGGAGAATGAGCCTGGGCTTCAGTGGAAGGTAGCACCTCATGCAAACCGGCCAAGGGGATTGACATGGACTGCAAGAAAGAAAGTCTAAGGGGAGGAAACGTCAATGAAGACTACAAGAAGATTCTTCCTTGTTCCTCTGGCTCAGTGAAGAAACATAACTCTAGCAAGTGACATCCTTGCTAAGGATGTGCTGAATTTTGTTGCATATTCTCCATGGTGAAAGGAAAGTTGAACTATCATCCTAATAGTTGTGTCCAGTGGTGTCATAGCAGCTAGATAATGCTTGGATAAAACAGTAGAGTTTCAGGGCTGCTGGCAGTTGTGACCACAGTATATTCAGTCTCCATCTTATCATCTCCTTGGCCCTGTGTAAGTAAAAGAGGTATATTCTTCTTGAACATTCAGTAAGCATTGCAATTAACTCAGTGCCAGGCTTGTCTGTGTGTTGTTTCAGTTGGGTACTATTGTTTGTCTACTTGGGTTGTAATAGTTTGAGGAGAGCTGAAGGGCTACTGAACTGCTTCTAACTTTCCAGTCCTGTTTGCAGAGTATGGTTGAGGAACAGATTCATCGGCTGATAACGTTCACTTTGCTGCTGCAAGTTTTACTTGTGGATGAGATTCATGTGAAATCAAGCTTTGGTTTGTTTTTCTTCAACAACACAACTCTATGCTATTTCTCTCATTAGAACATCATTTGATTAGGTCACCTCCCAAGATGTTGTGGGTAATGTGTCACACAATCTGCGGGTTTAGAAAGGTTCCATGGCTATAGAATTTGCATGTCTATTATCAAGCTTAAGAAGCACCTGAGTAGCTTTCAGATTCACAATGCATACCTTGATTCCCTCTTGGTCACCATGGTGTAAATTTGCATCAGATTTGTGAAGAGCAATGCACAAGGTTCATGATCATCTCAAGAGAAGTTTTTGTATACACAGTTGTCAAAGACACAGACAGTTTTTAGTTTTACTGAGCCTTGTGGAGAGGCACTGATGATATATCTTGCACAAATTGACAGGTCCAAACCCATGTTCACACAAATGGAAGGCTGTACTTCATCTAAAGTACGGTGTACAGGCCATTTTACTGCTGCCAGTGTACATGCTCTACAGCCAAAATAATCAAAGTGTTTGCACAATAATTAAGGTGCGTACGCAAAAAGCCCTGGCCATTGCAGAGTGAGTTCTAAAACCCATTACAGAAATGAAGCTTTCTTTGTTTCTCTGGTTCCAGTGCTGAGAAATTTCAAGGAATTGATAGATGGGGCCACAGTGAACCAGCATCCATCAGTACACCATGAAGGATGGATGGTAAGTGGTCAGGAAACAGCTTTCTATTGGGTTCCAGTTCCCTAACTAACCATGGTGGTGAGCTTAGTTGCTTTGTTTTTTTCTACTTACATACTAAACAACCTGCTTTGCTACAGGTTGTTAGTAAGTAGGCATTAAAAGCAGCACTTACCTATGTATAAACTATAAACCATCTACTTACCTACCTACCTAGTAGTTACCTATTTTCTACCTATGTACCTAGGTATATATCTCAGACCTATTTCCCACAGAATTGGTTACCAAGTTGAAACCAAATATTAACTCAGTTGAGGTTCATCCACAACTGAGTAATAACACGCATTCAGTGGATCATGCACTGGTGGGTGCCGGTTCACTGTGGCTGATATATGGGAGATTCTGCATAATTTTTGGTATGGTCATCCCTTTGGACAATTTCAAAGACGATTCTAAAAACAACTGCCTGTTTTGGGCTGTTTGCTTGCCTGGACTTTGGTCCTTGCCCTTTGTTTCGTTTTCTCTCCCTTTCTTGGGTGCTTGGCAGGGTTTCATCACTACCTCATTTTCAAGGTTAACTATCTCACTTTTAACCATCTCACTTCTTTTCCCTATCCACATACATGGAGATGAAAAGACAAATTAACATATTCTGTTTAATGTCCATGATATTTGTATTAAATTCAAACTAATTTTGCATTAACATAAAGTAATGACAAACTGTTGGAATGAGAACATAAAAATAAAATAAAAATAGTTGATCATCACTGGTAGTGTGCAGTAGCTTGGAGCCCAAGTTTAATAAGGAAGTCTGTAAGTGGAAGGTAGTAAATGTATAAGCTTCAGATAGATAGGTGGATAGATATAGTGATGACCATTTTCATCCGTGGTAAATTTCATAAATATATATTCATCCATGTAGTAGGGGTTAGTTTATGTCATCAAATTTATCCACTTGTGGTAATTTTGCCCTTTTGTTCAATTTATCTTTGAAGTCCAAATTCCATCCATGTAGTTAAAAATTCATCAATGTCGATTCATTTCACCCCCCCCC
>Ga0209208_10005507_pt1 | contig 17643 bp, 13 predicted proteins | sample S1TSphfallax_3_FD_187694 | JGI IMG/M metagenome (GOLD analysis project Ga0209208, IMG submission 187694) | Host-associated microbial communities from peat moss isolated from Minnesota, USA - S1T2_Fd - Sphagnum fallax MG (SPAdes) (version 2) | ecosystem: Host-associated > Plants > Peat moss >... | reverse complement strand
CCCTGATGTCTAGATGAAAAGTTATTAATAAAATTATGATATATTTGGAAAAAAAATGTACAATATAAATTCCTAAGTCTTATTAATAAAATTATGATATATTTGAAAAAAAATGTATAATATAAATTCCTAAGGGGGGTGGGGCAGACACACTCAAATTTAATCTGCATATAATCGGACGTGCGAAGAAAGGGTGTGAATTTAACCAAAAAAGGTGTGAATTAAAAAATTTCCTATAAATATTGAGAAAATTTCTTATTCCTCACTGACACTTTAAAACCCTTAGGTGGAAGTTAACTCTAGTAGCAGTGGCAGTAGCAGCAGCAGGCTGTGTTCTTCAATGCCAATGGCCCAGTTGCTGGTGCCTGACATGCCTACCTTATTACTTAACTTACCATTCAAACACTTAACATTCAATATGAGATGGAAATGTTAGTGAGAATGAATGGAGTATATAAGTTTGTTGGAACATTGTGGTCATTATGACCAGGTTTGGAGAATGAGAATGATGATGATGATGATGATGATGGGGGTTTCCCTCTAACATTGAGGTGAGGTAGGGTAAACTGGTCCATCACCCATTGCCTGCCTATGACCGAATACCTTGGCAGATCTTTCTCAATTCTTTCTCCATTTTGAGTGATTTAAAATGTTATATAGGAGCACCTCCTTCTCAAGCTCTACAAGTCATCTTTGAAATGCAAAACCAAAGAACCAGCGTTAAAAAAAAAACGCAGTAAAGAAAATTCAAATTACAAATTGCATTTTTTTTTTCATTTTTCTTCATTTTGACCCCTCTTGCTTTCAAATCTCACAACTTTCTTATTCATTTAAAAATGCTATAAGAACACCACATGAAGTTCTACAAATCATCTTTGAACTCTAGTATTAATAGAGTAACATACAAAGAATTTTTTGGGTGATTAGGAACTGGCCTCGTAGTGTTCAGTGGTTTGTGTTTTTTTGAGTTCTTGACCCCTTTTACTTTGAGGGGTTGTAAGTTTCTCAATTTTTATTATTATTATTATTAATGATTTTTAGTGCACCAGATGCACCAATAGGAAGGGTTCAAGTTTTGTTTGGACACCAGAAACAACAGAGCTTTCCCCTTGGATCCAGCCTGCCCTGAGCGTTTAAGTGTTCAGTCACCAGTCGGTTTACACTAAAAAAACACTAGAACTTTTTCTAGTGTAAGTGGAGGATGCCTTTCACATTTTTTCTAGTGTATGTGAAGGTCACCTTTAACCCTTGATCAATATTTCTCATTGTTTGTGGTGGGTGCCTTGCCCTGGGTGAAATTTCCATTCCGATGGCAGTGGGAGACATTATGCATGTAATTCCTCATAATTTTTTTAGTGTATGTGGATGGTGCCTTGCCCTTGGTGAAATTTGTGCCTCAACAAAGGATGGCACCATATATGTAAGGTTCAAAATTCTGTTGTACATGTAAGCTTCCTAAAAAATGAGGAATCTTACATGTAAAGTGCCTCCTTTCATGTAGAAATGACTCGTAATTGCTTGTTTATGAAAGCAAATTTCTGCTGGTTCTTTACCCAAATTAGGAACTGGAATGGGGCAGTTTTGAGAAGTCGGGTCCCGTCCTAAGCTCCCACCTTTAGCAAGGCCCTCATTTGCAGAACAACCCTATTCTTTGTCCTTACTCTGACATGAAATTCCCTAATACATTTGGAGGTCACATAACATTTGTGAAAATCCCTCACTCCTCTTAAGGGATATGAATAAGAAGTAAAAACTAGTTTTGGGCACTTCCCAGGTTCTAACTGGAACCTCCAGTTTCAATTCTTTGAAATTTCAAAGAATTGATTTCGGTCAGGTTTTGTTTTGTTTTTTTTTTTTTCCTTCAAAAGCTTGGTTTCGGTTCTACCTTTTAATTTTAAGAGGTGGTTACGGTTTCAGTTCTTTTTCTAATTTTCAATTGAAGTCAATTCCAGTTCTGGATTCCATAACCCCTGGTTTCAGTTCCAACTTCCAAAACATCAAAATTCACATTATGAAAACATGAACTTTTATTCCAAAAGATTTTTTTTTTAAATCACAAAATAGTAACAAAGTAACCTACTTTTAATTTCTAAGTTATACTAATAAATTTCTTGAGGATCAAAACCATTTTTTCTCATTGCCATGTGATTTTATGTTTAGAGTTTGATGCAATTGTATCTACTATCTACCACTTTGAAATATAATCTCTTGTCATCTTTGAATTCAGCCCTAAAATATTTCAAAATTCACCCTATTTTTATTATTTTCCCTCCCAAACACACCCCTTAATTCCACCCTCAAATACTCTCTCAGATGACACCGAAATATGCCAAAAAAACACCCCCCTCAAAAACCCCATATTTCACCCCCTTATTTGCCTCAAATAGATGCTCAAAGACACCCCCAATACTTTGAACTTATACACCTAGAAGAGAGGATAAAGGGAGGCAAATGGTTTCACATTCCATTTGTTTCAAAGCTCTATTCCATTGTTGTCCATTCCAATTTATGTTGTTATTGTGCAATTTTGATTTAAAATTGAAGTGAAGGAATTCAAAGTGTTATGTAGGTAGTAAAGAAAGTGTAATTATGTTTAAAATTAAGTGAAGTAAATATAAATATCATGGCATGGACCTCATGTATTTTACTTAATTTTTAGTCAATTGGTCCTTAGGATTTAATGGGTTGTTCAAATGCAAATTCAACCTTTTATTATGGAGTATAAGTCACTTAGCATCCCTAGCTTTCAATGTAATTGTTCAACATATTATTATGTGGCCCAAGTCACATTCCCCCACTATTTTTCAACTTCTATACCTAGAGCCAACTCACTAATTGAAAATTGGGAAATTTGTCACCAATCAAATTAGTGAGAATTGCGCATTAGCATAGTTGCACACATGTCTCCATTATGGTTGTTTCTCTCTTACTTCCCCTACCTATCTTTCAACAATTGGAAAGCCATATCAAGTGATTCTATTTCGACATATCATTTCATTATGAAAGAAAATATTCATTCCCCATTGTTTTATTACCTATTCACAAAATCATAGTAACAAAATATGTTTGGTCTCATAATATATAGTCCATTAAACAACATCATCCCATCACTAAAAATGGTAGTGGAAAGTATCTTGAGATGTTTCATCCCTTGCAATTCACATAACCTACCATCAAGAGATTCTTGAGCTTCTCATTCATCCTCCACTTGGTGTTCACCAAGCATAACCTCTCGTCCTTTCTATGCATGCATAATTTGAACAAGGTTTTTGAAATAGAAGTTTTCGTCCATTTAGAACAGAGTTACACAACTTTTCATCCATTGACAAGAGGGTTCGACTATTGCCCTTGGACCTCTAAATAGTAAGTTATATCTGGTAACCGGCTTGAGGTCATCAATTACTGGAAATACCTTTGATTGATGCTCCGTGCTACCACTTCTTGCTCCAACCACCTCTTGTTAGCTATATAGTCCATTTATTTCTCTTTGTTTGAAAAGTTTATTGATAAAAGCTTGTGATAAATTTGCAATTTTAAAAGATTTGATTTACACCACTATGCTATGTCCAACATTCTTTACGAAATCACATACAAACTCATCAATCCTTTTTATGCTTTGGTGCAAAGTGAAGGGAACATGTTTAACAATTAGGCTTGTTACCCCCCCCACATGTTACATTTATCACTTTAAAAATTCATGTATTAGGGTTAAAAGTTCATGTATTTGAACAAGGGTTGAGGTCGCACATCCATCAATACCTTACCTTAAGGTCAGTTTCCTGATTAAATAATCTTTGTAAATATTAAACCAAAATTTTGTGAAGTATATGACACCGAGGTGTTGAAAATCATCATAATTTGTTACAGGCTACGATTTGAATAATTTCACAAACTCTTATAACAATATCATAGAAGACAACTGTAGATCCTAAGAAAATAATAATTTCAAAATACTAAGAATTACTTTTTTTTAATGGTTTTTCAATGTAGAAACCTATGGGTTAGGTAATTGGTTTTTCCTTAATGTATTAAAATTCAACACATTAACCCATTGTTTATTGGGTTATTTGCTTTCCTTCATTCCACCAACCCACCCACCCACAGTCACAAGGATCAATGGACTTTGTAAATGGTAGCATCCTTTTGTATAATCATGTGGGTGCCATTTGTTTAACCTTGGGTGTTGTTCAAATTACCATATAGAAACACAATTGAATTAAGGAATAATATGCTACAACACTTGAGAGTTTGAGTCAAGGTTCATGTGGTGATGCGGCTGAGGATGGAGTTATTTAGGAATTCTATTGATACGGGTGTTCAAGTTCAAGCTCGTGTGACTCAAATCTGCAGAGAGATAAGTGAGGTAATTGCTTCAAAATCAACCATTGCATTCTTTGGAACCAATTGCTCTGCTAACATACTCGATATCAACAAGTTGATATTCCAAGGCTCTGTGAATATCATTGATGGAGTCACAAGAGCTAGCCAAATATATTGTCCTATTTTGGTCAAAACACACACACATGTGCACACACACACAAACAATGGACAGCACACAATATATTCCCTTGACAATGCAAGAGCAATGTAACAATATGACTTTCATTGACTTACAATCTCATAACTCTTTTGTGGCATATCTTTTATGAGTCTAGATACCCTCTTCATTCAACCTAATATTGTATGTTATTTGTTGATGAATCCAGTGTGTACTATATTGTCTTTATGGCTAGTCTACAAAACAATAAAAAGCTTTAGGTCAGGAACATGGTTGAATCTCTCCACTATATCTGGCATACAAGACCGAGTAAAAGTTCTTCAAAACCTGGAATATATCAAGTCAATCAAATCTGGTTTTGCATCCAAGCGTCCTCACAATTGTAAGGCTATGTACAAAGGGAATTGGCCCAATTCACCCAAAAACGATCGCAAGAAGCATTTAGAAAACTAGAGCATTTAGATTACTGTTACATTGCTCTTGCATTGTCAAGGGAATCAAAAACAAAGTTAACAACAGGAAACAAATCAAGAACAGGTTGAGTGACTTCCCGGTGATGCATATCTTGGGCACCACCACCAACAATGGAAACAACTGCAACAAACAAGTGTTGCATGTTCAGAGGTCCAGACTGATTTTTTTTTTAAAAACATGTGCGTAATGCGTACCACGGGGGACTAATTCATTCCAGATGAAATAAAACACCCTTTTGATCCAATAAATTTTCATCAAAATTTTGATGAGGACTCTAAATCAATCTAACAGAGAGCCAGCCAGATTAAAAATTACCATTTAAAAAAAGAAATGTGTGATTTTTTGTAATCAAATGTCTACAGACCAGGTGAAAGAAATGCTCCTCAAAAACAGCCCTAGAAAGGGAGTCGCAGAGATTCCATTTCTTGCAGGTTTGTGGGCCTCCTGCCTGCACATCCACAAGGACATGGAGAACAAATGCAATTTGTCGGTGTTAGCGCATCATTGCATGTGCTCGCACAATTCTTTCTTCCAGTGAAGGGATGTGAATGCAGACTGTCTCAATGGGTTTAGGGTTTAGGTTTAGGGTCCACCTAATACAGATTCACATTCTACAAATTTTGTTTCCTTTGCTCTCCCTAAACCCTAAACCCATAAGAACTAGATGTAAACCAGAGCAATCTCAATGACAGCCATATTTTTCAAAAAGTGCCCACACAGTAAAAGTTTCTTCATGCTTGAACCAGACCCATGAATGAAATGCCTGAAATTGGAAATACAGAGTTCCATGTGTGTTGTAAATTACTCTTCCATATAACAAATCTATCCAAGAAAACTGGGTGAATTCTTCCATTTATTACTCCACAAAGAAGCTTGTTGCCTACAATTTTTCATGTATATTTAGGTAGAGTTTTAGTGACTTACCTTTTGTGTTACAAAGATCTAAGCAAAACATTCTCTGGCAGCAGTGTAGGGGGTGCCACAGCTGATATGGGTCTCTCCAGGAATGGCCTCAGGGAATGGGAAAACAAGTTGGCTTCAACATTTGCATTCTGTTTAGCTCTCACGTTCCCAGTCAAGTTCCGATACTCTGCCAGAATTCCAGGGTGAAACCTCTCCAAGCGGGTTACAACACCCAGCTTGTCAAGGTCACTGCAGTCCCTTGCAAGTTTCAAGGCTGATGGTGCATTCTCCATCCTGACCCATTAGTCACCACCACACAAAAACATTTCACTCAAGCATGATGACAAGACTGTTAATGATATCACCCCACAAACAGACCACAAGTTTTCGGACTAGAAGTCTGCAAACAAACAGACATCAACTTGCAGTCCAGAGACAAAAATGTGAAGTGATCAGCAAACTGTTTTGAGAAGCTAAGGCATTCCAATGTGAAACACAATATAGCAACAGGATGTAAGTTGCAAAGCCACCTTGCGAGTTCATTATTCAATTGTGTCATTCGGTGCCTCAGATGTATTTGCAGTTGATCCGGCATAGCTGGCCTAATGTTTTTCTTCACCAAAGCAGTTTGCTGCTGCATCTTCTCCCTGTACAACATTTGATCATCTAACTTATCATCCAAGATTTTGGCAGGCAGACTACAAGGAAGAACACTGGTCAGGAACTTAAGAGAAAAGAAAAACATATCTAGCAAGGAAAATACTGCTTGAAACAGAGATTCAAGAAAAAGTGTCTGTTAACAAGGGAACTTACGAGGTGTGATTTCCACTGCTGTCATCTGGTGCTCTATCCTCTCGGATTGTGACAGCACTCTGTTCCTTGCTCACACCAGTGGCTAACAAACAAGCTTCTGTTACTGCAAATTTGGCAATGAGAAAAACTGTATTGTCCTGATCTTCAGGAGTGCTTCCCTTGAACAGTCGGCAGGGTAAGGCCGGTACAAGTTGTTGCATAAGCTGAGTGGTGAGTTTCAATCGTCTTCTTGCCCGTTTCATGCACAATGCAGTGACATCAGAGGTCTCTGGGCCCACTTCATTAAACACATCCTGTGAACAATTTCAAATCCAGAGCCAACATTAGAAAAGAACATGCTGATCAGTTCATAGTCACTTGTGAGTGGAGTAATCTGCTTCAATTGCAAATAAGAGCAAGAACCACAAGAGGATAGTGAGCTGACTATGCACCTGTTCTGGTAGACAGTTTGTTGCTGCAGCCCACTCTATCTCAGAACGGCTGAAATAGACAACACAAGACCAGAGTCAGAGGAAAGACCTACAATAAAAGCAACGACAACAACAACAAAGATCTCCAGTCATGATCAACTGCAGAATCTAGCCCGCAGGACTAAGAGATATACCTTATAGTTGGAAGATGGGTGGCTGCTTGGCGGATAGCTATACGCCAAGGAACAAAAGGTCGAGGCTCCTGTTTCTGCTTCTTTGGTGGTGGTGGTGTGATTGGAGCTGCCTCAGCAACATGTGGAGCCCTAGGCTGCTCTTCTGTTGGCCATTTATATCCACCTGGCCCTCCAGCAGCAGCAGCAGCAGGAGCAGCAGCAGTATCAGGCTTGACTGGATTCACCCATGTGGATGTGGAAGCCCTGTCATACCCAACTCTTGATAGGTGTTGAGCTGCTGAGCTTCTAGGATCGAATGAGTGGAGGGTCCCACTAGCCCTTGCAAATTGCTGAGCAAACTGACTTGCAAATTGGATCCTTGCTGCAGGGGTGAGATTCTTGTAGATAAATGCTGCCTGCCTTGAGAGATCATGTGGAAGAAGTCTGGCAGCAGGGAACAACATGCTTCCAGAGTCTCCTCTGTCCTGAGACCCTTGAGATTGATCTCCATGGGACACATTGGATTGCAACGGACCTGCATGCAAGCTTTGTGTGGCTGCTTGTTGTTGTTGTTGTTGCCCATACGCCTGGGAATCCTGCATGTACTCATTCAAAAGTCGTCTGCCTTGAGGCCACCCATCCCGATTTCTTGCAAGCTGAAGTTCCAGCTCTCTTGACAATGACTCTGGGTGAGATGGGATGGGTCGCTGCAGGAGAGCATCCATTGTACCTGAGGGAGCAAGCAAGGGAGTTCTCAACAGGGTTCAACATTCCCTTCAAAAATTGCAGGATGAGGTCATCTATAAACTGCAAAAATTTCTTCAGGAAAAGGAACATTAGGTGCAGTAGCTACCTAACTCTGAAATCCTGTGAAAAAGACAACAACATGACTGACCTTGACGCAAGTGTGCCGGTGAAATGCCTGAGGCATCAACAGCATTAGCTTCCATTGCTGCTTCCTGATCTTTCAAAGCTTCTGCCTGTAACACTGTCCTTCTGTCCTCCTCCTGCTTGCTAAGAAGCTCCAAAGTGTTCCTGCACAAACCAAAGAGAGACAACATTCTATTTGAGCAGGAGCAGGAGCAGTAGCAGCAGCAGTTACAGACTTTTACAGCCCACAGGTCCCTTCATGCTGTCCTTGCTATTGTCACACCAATGTCATCAGCCTACACTTCACAATGCAAACTTTGACTGCTTTCACTAAACTTACCCAGACAACATCCCAGGCTCCGATGAAGTTCTGGCATCTGTGACATTAGAAAGGAGCCCACTATTTTTGAATGTAGCACCATGCATGCCTGCAAGTCTTGCCCTCTGTGCCAATACATTCTCAGGATAGCGCAGAGTCCCTTCCATGGTGGTTTCAGATCTCAGTGGCATGGAATAGTCCTGCAAAGAAAAACATTCATCTTGTGCAATCCATCTTGTGGCATGTCACACAGTAACATCTAATTGCCACTCAACATGTTCAGCAGCTACACAAATCAGTGGCCGTGACCACTACTAGGTATGCACTACACATAGAACTCTGATACATGGACTGTAAGTCCAAAACTGGGTACACCCACAACTCCATTTTCTTTTGCATACCTTGCCTATAATACCAGAAGATTCGAGTGCTTTCCCAACAAGCATAGATTGTTCCATTCTCATCTGGCCAGCTGCAAATTGGCTCTGTGTCCACAATGCCAGGGCTTCATCTGACATCCTGTTTAGCATACGCATCCTCTGCAATTGGTTCTGATGTCTATGTGTTGCTGCTGCAGTTCCTGCAGGCTGCAACGGCTTGAAGCCCGACATTCCTGACCCAGCTCCAGCTGAAGAAGAATCTTCCTGTAGTAGGCTAGCAGCACCCTTGGCTTTCATCAAGGCAGAAAAACTGTTCTCTGTTTGGTTATTACCGAGCTGCAACTGCACCCTACTAGTATTATCTGGGCCTTGCTGCTGCTGCCTCAAGTCCATATTAGACAAAGCTGGATTGTCTAGGCTCTGTCTGAAAATTTGATGGGACCATCCATTTGAGCCTCCTCCTTGCTGCTGCGGAGGATGGGCTTCACCGGATGAGTTTGTGTAGTGTAGGGAATCTTGGCTCCCTGAACTAGATCCTACTGAGTTGTGGACAATGTTTTGTCTTTGATTCCCTGATACATTTGATTGTGGGTATGCTCCAAGGTAATACCCATGTTCTTGTGCTGAGAGTGCTGCTGCTCCCTGTCCACTTGCTGAAGTTGAGTCCTTGTCTGTCATAAACTGGGATGGATACCTCATGTCTTGTGGAAAGTTCGGGACTTGATTGCTCGGCTGATGTCCTCCATTGACATCATGATAGACCTGACCAGACTCTGGGCTTGCTGGCATCAAAATCTGCTGCTCCTGATGAGTCTTGTTATGCCATTGCTGCTGCTGTCTGTTGGCAACAGGGAACAACTGTTCTGTTTGTGAAGAGTTTTGAGGCACACTCCAGCTGCTCTGTGACATTCTTGAATCAGGAGGGTTCAGCTGCACCTGAGATTGAGATCCACCTCCATGGGAAGAGCTGTTGGGCTGATGACTCGGTCCCCAAATCATGTTCTGCTGTTGCTGTTGCTCTGCTAATTCAGAGGTATCTTCAGAATCTGAAACACTTCGCCACGCCCTCTTCCAATTTGTCTGTGGTGGATTCTCTATATCTGCAAAGACCTCAAGTGAGGAATTTGAAGGAGCTGCCACAGGTGGATGCAGACGTGGTTGCAACAGGCTATGATCATGCCAACTGCCTTCCTGATGTGGACTATGCATCTCCTGTTGCCTTCCATGTTCCACATCCATCAAACTTGACATTGTTCTCCCCGGCTGAAGTGAGTTTGGCTGCAGATCGCTACTGTTCAACTGTTTTCCATCAAACTCAGCACTTGCCTGCCCACCCACCGTCTGCTGACTGCTGCAATGACTACTTTGCATGCTGGGGGCTCTTGAATCAAGTTCTGCCACCGAACCAGCAGGACTTTGCTGCAGGTTGTTGTGGGTACTCCATAAAGTTTGCTGTGGTTTTAATCTCTCAGACATCAATGCACCCTCCTCCATGTCTGCACAAGCTTGTGTCTCCAATAGACCTGTCATCCACTGACTTTTCACCATACCATCTGAGGTGGTCCCAGCTGTCATCAATTCCATAGGAACCTCAATCTGTGAGGCTGCCTGTGGCTCTAGAGCATAAGAATTCCACATCTGCTGTTGTTTGACATTGTCTGCTGCTGCACTAGTCAACAAAAAGTTGCCTCCTGCTGCATCAGAACTTGCTTGCTGGTAATAACTGTTGCTGGGGCTAGCTCCCATAGTTTGATTCCTTGCCTGCAGCACATTGAATGATGACTGTTGCAAAGCAGTTACAGCCTGAGATTGTTCATGGTGCTGCTGCACAGCAGCACCATTGTTACCTCCCATTATATTCTGCTGCATGGGATTTAGAGGGGTTAGACTTTGAGCAAACAGCTTCACTTGGGGTGTGCTACCCTGCTGCTGAGCAGCATTAGTTCTAATGCTCTGCTGCTGCTGCTGAAGATGATGATGTCTGCTCTGCAACTCCTCCATTGACTGCTGATTTGCAGACAGGAACATGTTTTGGTGAAGGTTTCTTGAAAAGCCTTGTGGGTTTTTAACTGGATGAGGAGGTCCTCGCTGCTGCTGCACAGTCTGCCCAAACAGTAATTTTGCTCGAGAGGCTTGAATCTTTCTGGCTTGAATGTCGGCCTGATCACCTATGTTGAAAACTTCTGACTGCCCTTCAATACCGAAGAGGGCAGAGGGACCCATTCCAAGGCTGCGTGGTATCGGTCTATTAACATGTGAACTTGCAGCTGCTGGAAGCTTACCCATCCCACCATAGAATCCGTGCATAGCATTGCCCTGTACACTAGCATAGGGGTGAAGTGCTTGTCCTAGTGCATCTCGCTTAACACTGTTTGCAGATGCATAGAGAGGATGATCATGCCCAGAAGCTTTCATGGCTAATTGCTGCCAACTAAAACTATTGTCTTGCCCCAACAGATACCCAATTGCAGGCCCTTGCCCAGCAGCAGAAGGATCATTCCCAGAATACATCACATTCCTTGCGTTGTTGTTGCTATTGTTAACTGTCTGGAAACCAGACTGTGTGAGAGTGTGGTGGTGCTCCAATCCAATCTGAGGATGAGCTCGCTCTGGCTGCTGCATCACCACCTGATGAGGGACATCATGCAGCGAGTTGTCACTCAAAAATGCTTGAAGCTGATTCCCTGTTGCCTGGCTGTGGTTTTGGTTGTTCCCAGAGAAGAGTTGATGCTGTGACTGCTGCTGCTGCTGATGTAGATGTTGATGCACCTGAGCTTGTTGCTGATGCTGCTGATGCACATCTTCATGTGAGCTTCCATAGTGATTCAGCTGACTTTGTTGTGGTGAAGGCTGCTGATGCCATACCTGAGCTTCTTCCTCTTCTATCTGTTCTCCAAGTTCACCCTGCCCTTGACCCTTGATCACATAATCATCCCCAAAGGAGTCATAGTCGCTGACCTTAAGCGCTGATGCTTCAAGCATATTCTGCTGGCCCTCATACTTGTTCATAGTCTGATTTTGCTGCTGATCCTGAGCAGACTCTTGATTGGCATTGCCAAAAAGATGCTGCTCAGGTGAGGCCATGTTGTTGGACAGCACCGTAACCCCCTGCTGCTGCTGATAACCAGATCCATTCAAGAGACCCTCAAAGTCATATGCAGAATTACGAGGCAAACTCTTGACTGTTGTTGTGGGGGCTGCTTGATGGGTCTGAACTCTCGCTGAATTCAACCTTGCTGCATCAGATGCCTGATTTGTGTTTGTTGGAAGAAAGGAGTACATTGAGGGACCTGGATTGTTGCTATTCACAGAGGTAGAAAAGACAGCTCCAGTGTAATCAGCAGGTGAGTTTGTTTGGGAGCTCCCAGTCCGCAATGGTGGAATCAGCCTACTTTGATCTTGAGTAGCAGCCCGATTGAAGACCTGCGGTGATTGATCCTGGTGGTTGTTATTTGTCATCCATGGGGTTTCTGGCATCCACCAGCTACTGCCTGCTGCTGCTGCTTGAGATGGCTGGGATGCCTGGCCTGATCCAAGGTAGTCCTGATTCTCATCTCGTCCCTCGTTATTGAAAAGAGACAACTGTGACTGCTGCTCCTGCTGCTGCTGCAGAACTTTTGCTGGCATCTTTTCCAAGAAATCCACACTTGAAGAAACTGGATTTTGTACTGCATAGGGTATCTGAAACTGTGATTGATGCAAGTTGGGCACTGCAGCTCCATTCTGTAAGAGACCCTCACCATGTCAAAATACAAAACAGATACAATACAAATCCAGATGTCTATTCAGTCTTTGGCTTCATTTGTACAGCTAAATAACAAGCATTGACGAAAGATGATCAGAGATCATTGATGGAAAGCATTGATGGAAATGAACAGAGATGCAAAATGTACAAGATTTTCAGTACCCAATAGACATCTGCAACCAGTAATTACAACTGTGAAACAGCCAAAAGTTGAAGAAATCACATCATTGGAGATCAGGTCATCATTCTCAAGCAAAAAAAATGAAAGCCTGATAAGCCAGCTCTCCCTCAGATGGGAAAAAAGTAAGGTCTTGATGGATGGTGAGCTTTTCTACTTCAATCAGGATTGAACAGTGAAGACTAGTACCCCTGCAACTTCTCTGCTTAGATGTATTGTCCGCTCCTTGTACCGTGTGATCTCAGCATCATCCCTGCTTCAGTGTGCAGAAAACATTATAATCAGAACTTCAGTGAAAACCCAGAACACCCAAGACTGCTAAAACACACCGGGACAAGGTTGCAGTCGTAGGTTGTGTACAAAAAACATGTGGAAAATCCTCTAGTGATCGGTGTGGAATGATTTGTCAACCAGTTTCTTCATCCTTCTAAGAGCCTATATTATAGGTGAAATGCAGACTGTAATAACAAGCCTGGCATTCAGCAAACATTTAATCCAGTACCTGCACAAATGTTCTGGGTTTGGCAGTTTTATGGGAAGGTGGGGGAAGAGGTTTTGTCTCCTGTCTGAAAAGAGAGGGGCTGGAATCATGAAGGAAACTACTCAAAGTTCTGAAAAACCATTGGAAAGACATTGTCAAAACAAACTTGCCTTGACAGCTCGAGAGAATGGTTCTGATCAACCCCACGAGAGAACCCGCTCAAGCCATCCACCCCAGATCCGTCTAAAAAGTCAAATGACGAAAATGAGGACTCTGCAACATGGACATCTGATGCAACAGAACCCAAGCTTACACCTTGTGAGAAAACTCAAAACTCAAAGAGAATTAAATTCTCACAATTCTCATCAGAAGCATGCAATGACATAAATGTGCAAGGGAAAAAAGAAAACACTGCTGAAATGGCTGAGCTTTCCAGTTTGCTCAAGACTCGGGATTCCCCCTGAGCCATCAGAAGTGGGCAAACAGCACACAAGATGATCCTGCCTCAGGACACCCATTTGTGGTGCTTATGGCGCTTGAGTACAATTTGCTCATGCAAACTTTGAAGCTCAACAATCCGAGCACCAAAACAGGAAGCAAATGAGCTGTGTTGTGTTGTAGATTATGCAACACTAACCTGGAAGCAAGGCTGCAGTGGCCTCAGGTGCTGATGCAATGCTGCAAAAGGACAAATCCATTTCAGAATCCCAGTTTCTTCTTAGTGCTGTGATTTGCAGCAACAAGCAGAAAACCTAGCCCCACATGCACAAAAGAACTGATGTTCCAGTCTGCTCTCTCTCTCACTCATGGACATCAGTCTCTGTGTGTGTCTCTGCGTGTCTCTATGTCTCTCTATGTGTTTGTGTATGCATGTGCCTTAGAAACATGGGCTAACCTAAAAGACACAGACACCCAACAACCCATACAAGAAGCTCGAAAAAAAATCAGGGACTCTGCAAAGCTTTTTTGCAACATGGGTTGGATTTCTAGGGGCAAAAGCTCTGCTCTAAGGATTGGGTCAGGGGCTTGGAACATGGGTGGCACCACCTACTTGCAATTGGGTCGGTCCAACAGTGTGAAGTCAATGGATGCATAACCTTCCTGTGACATAAAAATATCACTCTCGTAGTTTTCCATAGTTCTTGTCTTCTCACAGCTAGCTTTCTTCCACAAGAATCCACACCAAGCAAGCTCTCCTCCTTCTCCTCTGCCTCTTCCCCTGAAGGAAATTCTCCCTTTTTCTTTGTATCCAAGGCTCCAGGATTGATTGATTCTCAACTCCCTGCTGCTACTATTACTCCTGCTGTTGCTCCAGATTCAGCCATCTCCGTGCATACTCTATTAACCCTAACCATCTCCAGGCTGAACTCCAATCCTCCTTCTAGTGCAACAACCCATCAGTCCCTGCTGCTGTTGTTGCATCCCGGCATCACCACCTTCTTCTGATTCCCCTTGGTCGTCATTGCCCATTTTTTCTTACAAAGCCATCTCGTCCACTCATGCATTCTTCACCACCTAAACCACCCACCCTCAACAATAAAACCACCACTTGGAACCACATCTCTGAGCTTTTGCTGCTGCTTCTTCTCCTTACCCTCCACACCTTCTCCCTTCTTCTTCTTCTTCTTCTTCTTCTTCTGTTATCTACGTCTTCCGTCTCAACAAACCCACAGAAAGAAATCAAAAGCATCAACTCTCTTTGATACTTTCGTCCTCTTTCCTTTCTCTCTCCCCAAAGGACAAGGAGCAGGGGGACACACAAACAAAACAAAAAACACCAAGCAAGCAAACAAACAAGCAAACCCCAGAGCTTCTTTTCTACAACAATCTCACCACTACCCACAAAAAACCATCACCGCCAACAAACACCGAAAAAACAACCAACAACAACACCAATAGAAAACACAAGTCAAGTTCTTATCATTAACCTAGAAAGGCAAGGGAGCATCTCGTCCCACGACAACAACAAGAACACAACACCAACAACAGGAGCAATGAGGCATGCAAAATGAGCACCGCCACTACTGCTACTACCCCAAGAGCATATAAAAAACAGCAGCAGAAGCAGCAGGAGGAGGAGAAGGAGAACAAGGAGAGACTGGCTGATTTGGGAAGTGCAGTTTTTCTTCCTCTTCCTCACCATAGCACTAACAAAATCATCATCATCAACAACAAACACATATGATCTACAACAATCAATCACTCAACAACACCAAAACCAACAACAAATCACAACAACATCAGCAAACACACATAACCCACAACGATGGATCACTCAAAAACACCGAAAACAACAACATCAAACGCATATACGATCACAACAATCAATCACTCAACATCAACAATGCACCACGACCAAGCAATCACTCAAAAAATTACAATAAGAGCATGAACAAACTCTCCCCCACAACAACAAATCACTCAAAATTGCACCAACAATATCAAAAATTCACTCCAAATTTACACCAACAACAACAATAACACCAACAATATCAACAAATACATATCACAACAAGCAATCACTCCAAAATCGCAACCAACATCAAACAAATACCTACATCACAACAAGCAATCACTCAAAAATCACAACCAACATCAACAAATACACACCATAACATGCAATCACTCAAATTTACACCAACAATAATACCAACATCAACAAAAACACACACACACACACACCCCACAACAAGCAATCACTCAGAATTACAACAACATATCACGTCCCACACAACTTTGGATACACAATTTCAACACTAAGGGGGAAGTGTGTGGTAGGGTAGTAGCAAAATTGTATCGTTAGTGTTTTGTGCTTGTGTTTGTTTGGTGGAGTTTTGCAAAGGGTTCTTTTGGTTCTCATGTTGCTTGCTACTACAAACTACAAGAGCCAACATCATCATCACTACTACTACTACAACAACAACAACAACAATATCAAAATTGTTTTGATGTAATGAGCTCTTTTTCCTCAATAGCTACTAATGCTAGTAGTATTTGTAGCATGAGTTGGGGTGGGTTTTGTTCTTTTGGTTGGGTTTGGGAATGAGGTTATAGTGATAGTAGTTTGCTGTTGTTTTGCTAGTTTTCCTCAACTCAACCCCCAAAACCCACAACAACATCTTCTACCACATCTCCCATCATCCCCACTTTCTATTTATGTATCTATCGAGATTCAATCTATATATATATATGTATCATGCCCTAATTGTCAACAGACATTCCATCATCAACTTTTCCATTGTTTTTTGCTTGTGTTTTGTTGTTGTTATTGTTTGTTGTCTTATTAGCTCTGCTGCCATTCACATTTAGAGAGTTGGGTACATTCCAAATTTGTTGGTGGCAGGGTGGGGAAGGACTAATCAATGATATCCTTTAGGGAGGAATCTATTGTGTGAGGCAATTTTATTTGACAATCTAGGCTGACTTGGGAAGTAGGAGGAGAAAGGAGGAGGGTTAAGTAACTTGAGTGGTTTTTGTTTTCTCTCAGTTTTGTACCCCATTTTAGCTGAAGTTAGAAGGTGGGAATCTCATCATCATCATCCAAAGGAGATTTGTTATGATGGCCATCCAATCTTTGATCATTAATTAACAATAGATGATGAGCTTATGGAATGTATTTTTTAAGGCATATAACACTTGTGTCTTTTTTTATGAATTTTGTGATGTAGCCAAGAACTGAGCATTGGTCCATGGAAGAAGATTTAGGAAAAGTGATCACCATCCATAGGAAGATTCATCCAAATCTAGCTATGAACCAGAAAATGAAAATACAAATACAAATTTTTAACCATCGTTTTATATTTTCTGCTATTTACTGGAATCAAGTACAGAAATCTGACATTTGGTATTTGGGACTGCTGGTGGTTGAAACTTGAAACCCTCCAAAAATCACTTCATTTTGGCATTCTTTTTTCCCATCTTTAATCTTGCTTTTTAGGAGAAATCTTGCTAGTGATAAAAGGCAGTACAACACCCTATCAGGAAGAGGACAAGAAAGGAAGTTTATAAGGAGGGGGTTTGGAGTTTTGCAGCCTTTCTTAAGTGCTACTCCATGAAGAGATGATCTGCTTCATTTTGGGTTTGCAAATTCCTCAAGCTGCTTGATAATATGTGGTGTGTTCTCCTTTCCGGAGGTGAATCTTAATTTTTGGGACTTTTTTTGGGTTTCTCATGAGGAAAACCATCATTACCAAATTCTCAACATTCATTTTAGTTGGGCTTTTCAGTAACCCAAAGTCACTTGTAACTCTCCCTTGACTAGCTATTGGACACTCACCCTAAGTTCATAAACTCATTAGCACTTCCTTACTCAACATTGATGAGTAATGGAAGCAAAGATATTTTCATTAATTCAATGCTTCACCAAAACCACTTTAAAAAGTTTAGAAAACTTTTATTT
>Ga0209208_10005506_pt1 | contig 17643 bp, 9 predicted proteins | sample S1TSphfallax_3_FD_187694 | JGI IMG/M metagenome (GOLD analysis project Ga0209208, IMG submission 187694) | Host-associated microbial communities from peat moss isolated from Minnesota, USA - S1T2_Fd - Sphagnum fallax MG (SPAdes) (version 2) | ecosystem: Host-associated > Plants > Peat moss >... | reverse complement strand
TTACTACTCTCAATTATTGAACTTGAAGGTAGTAATTAGATGTAGGTAAGTATGAGAAAAAAGTGGTCTACAATCTAATTGCTTTTTTCTTCGTTTTTTTGAACGAATTTTATTTGGAATTTGTGAGAGCCTGGCTAGAAGACTTGGTCGAATATGGTCTGCTAAGATATAGGAGACGTTTAAACCCCTTTCCTTTTATTGTGATAATAGTTATATCAAAATATATATACAACTATTAGACTCTATGTAATATAAATTAAACTCTCTTTTTTTAAGGAGGGAGTGTAAGTAAAAAATAACAAGCTGATCATTTTGTGTCTATCCTAAAGAACACACCCAAAATAGCGCACCTCAGCTCCACCTCAGGGGTGCTTATTCCGAGAACGCCGCCCTCGCGGCGTTAGCCGACAAATAATTTTCTGAAGCATAATAAAAACGAGAAAAAAGTGGGTCTACAACATGCTGATCTTGTTGCCTTCATGCTAAAGAACACCCCCAAAATAGCACACTTCGGCTCCACCTCAAAGGTGTTTATTTTGAGAATGCCGCCCTCAGGGCGTTACCCGACGCTTAATTTTCTCCAGCGCAATAAAAAGGAGAAAAAACTGGGTCTACAACAAGCTAACTTTGTTAACTTTGTCTCCATGCTAAAGAACACCCCGAAAATAGCGTCCCTTGGCTCCACCTCTCAGAGGGGTGCTTATTTGGGGAACGCCCCTCTATGGAGGCGCAACTCGACAGGTAATTTTGTGGAGTGCAGTAAAAAGAGAGAAAAAAGTGGTTCTACAACGAGCTGATCACTTCAATTTGTGAATGTTGAACTAGGTGCTAAGGGTAAAGTAGAAGAGAAAATGTAATGTAATAAATTGAAAAGAAAACAGTTAAATTTTGAACTATTGTAAACTCCAGTTAAAGTGTTCCCGAGTTTCACCTTCTAACCGGACTCGCAGGGCAAGGCCTATATATGGACATCCCCGCTCTCCTTGCCTTCTCATTCAGATTCTGTTCATCTTCCAACCACGCTGAGTCCGTCGTCGTTTTCTCCGTCTTGAAATCGCTCTTCATTGCTCGCTCTCACCGTGCTCCTTTCCGTTCCAACTCGTTCATGCTGCCTTCATTTCAACTGTGTGAGTTGTTGTTGTTGTTGTTATTGTATGCGTGTTTTTTTTTTTTGGTTCGGGGTGGCATTTTGAAGAGTCGCGGCAGGGAAAGTGAACTTTCGTCATAGCTAGAATAATTTTTTGAGTACAACAACAATTTCTCAACGTAGCTTGGCGATTTGAATGCTTTGTTGATGATTTTTTAATCTTTTTTCTCGTCTGGGTATGCTCATTGTGAATTTCGGCAGCATTTATCACGGGGGCTCCCTTCAGTTCAACAGTGGCTTAGACGAGAGGGTGTGCAGCTGCCGACTCAAACATCCGACTGCCCTGTTGTCGAGGATGTTGTAATTCGGGCAGGGTATCCGTTTGTTTGATGCGGGAGGCGATCATCTTTTGTGTTTCCCTCTCTTGGACTGAAGGGAGCTCCCACTCGCTGTGCTGCCAATCTCCCGTGCAGCTGCACACTCTAGTGTTTGTTGTACACTGTCATAAGATCACTCGCACATCGTAAAGATCTAGTAATTGCGCCGCCTGGTTGTTCTGAGCATGCAGGTCATCAAGACTCCTAGTCTTTTTGGCTCTAGATTGTGAGGTTGTTGTCAGGAAAACGTGCTGGAGGAAGTCCTCTTTTGAAAGCGAAAAATTCTGCTGAACTAGGTTCCTCGTGCTGTAGCTCTCCTGCACTCGTGTGGCAGTTCAGCATCACGAGTTGACCAAGACCCGACAATCTCAGGAATAGAGCCACTAATTCCGCCAGAATACAAAGTCTCCCACATAGCTTAATCTTCCATTCCCTTCCCTGAACTCCTCCTTTCAATCTCCAGTCCTGATGACGATGATCCTGTCAATCTAGCTGCTACTAGCGTGTCATCACTTGATCTAGAGTCATTGTTCCTTTCACCAGCCTACTGGAGAGAAGACTGACATTAAGCCTGCATGTCGAGTTAAAATTGAAGCTTCATTGTTTCCAGCATAGCACCATGAATCTAGCCTGATTCATGGTGCTGGAATGGAGCTGGAATCTTGCTGTACTGATTGATACTGATTATATGTGCACACTGTAGTACCTCGATGGTTGCTTTGCTTCTGTTTTCGTGCAACTGCATTACAGATGTCGAGTCTGCAGCTTCATGCAGGACTGTGACATGAACATTGTGAAGTCGTCGTTGTGCACGAGTTGTGTTACAAGTAGAGATCAGCTACTTGAGCCTGGTAGGTGGTGATCGACTAAGTGCATTTGTTTCAAGTGTCAAAAGAAATGACGTCCATGGTAATCCTCCAAGGTTGAATATATACTGTTGCAGACTGTCCAAAGGGAGAGACCTCATCTAGTGCCTATATGAGCTCAACTAACCTTCAAAGCAGGGAGCGTTTATAGCAGTGTGTCGCTGAATTTAGGTCTTTCCACTTTCGTGGTGTGATGTGAATGATTTAATATTATCCAAAGCTGAATTGAGATGAATTTCTTTGGCCTGAAACTGGTAGAAAATTATCTGGTATTCTTCTAAACTGCAAGAATGGAAAACTTCCAGCAACTGCCAGCAGTCTGTAGCTAACTTACTTTTCCAATCTTGCTCTTTCATTGCAATACCATACATGATTGGTTTTGCAAATCATACCCCAAAGAAGAGTGTGCCCACAAATCTCAAATTAGTAAGAAACTCTTTCCATTGGGCGGCTGTAAACTCAGTTATACACATTATTATGTGAGCAAAGCAACCTAATGCAGAGATATTGAAATGGGGTCTTGTTGTTTGTTGCATGTACAGGCGTTTTTCATTAGAGAATTGCAACTGGGTTGAACAATTGTAAATAATTAATGTAAGAACTTTGAGAATATTTCATGTACGTAAAGGATATTTAGAAAATTTTAAAATAACGTATGTTCTCATGAAAAAATGACAAATGTCACTTTTAAGTTGATTCACAATTTGTCTTGCAGCTCTCACAGGTCTTGCATTTGTTCAATGCTTGATAGTAAAGCTTTAAGATGAATGCGAGCAAAACTAACTAGACAAACATAATGGAAAGTTGATGTTGGGGCAGATCTTGTTATTGTTAGAAAAAATAAATGTATATAACATCTTTTCATTAAGTTGTTACAATCACAAAGTGTGCCCCTTCAACAATTTTCCATTATGTTTATCTAACTAGTTATGCTCACGATCATCTTATGACATTACTAATCAAGCATTGACCAAATGCAAGAGCTGTGAGAGTTGTGAGTCAAACTATGAATCATCATAAAATGACATCTGTCTTTTTTCATGTGAACATATGTTGATTTAAATTTTGTTTAAAAATTCTTTACATATGAAATGTTCTCAAAAGTCAAAACATTGATTATTTACAAATTGTCAACCCAGTTACAACTCTTTAATGGAAAGCATCTGTCCATGCAACAAAAAACAAGGCCCCATTTCAATGACTTTTCATTAGGTTGAATTGAGATTACAACATATTGTGTGGAACTATGTTTACAATTGCCTAATGGAAAGAGACATTATAAAATGTTCTCCATATGCAAAACTATTTAAAAATGAATTGATGGACAATTTATATCATTATATACAAATATAGATCATATTTAAAACTAAAAAGACCCAACAATATTTTTTATTTGAATGTTTGTAGATTGAAATATTTGACAACATCAAGATTTTCTAACATTATATATACATAGTTCAACTTTAAAAGGTTTGCTGAAAATATTCACTTGAAATCAACCTAAATTTGTTATCCAACATTCAATTCTTTGGTTTATCCCACCTAACTTGCACTATCTCAATTCAAAGAAGAAAAAATGCATGTTGTGTTATGAAATGAAAAATAGCTTATTGAAGTCATTAATTATCATGTGATGATACATCCACTAGAGTTGTTCTTTGATTATAAGGTTAAATATGTAATAACACCAAGTGAGCTCCTAATTGAAATGTGATTGAAATTAGAACTATGAGCATGGGCAAAATGACAAATGGTTTGGATTAAGCAATTTTGAGTCTTATCTCTTTTGTCAATAAGATCTTTTTGTTTGGCATTGAGAAAATTTGTGTAAACATTATGCATACTTTCACAAAAATTATTAACAACTTACTATGCATTCATTTTCCCTATCCACTTTGGTTATGTTTCTTCAAACAGGGGGGGGTCACTTAACTTTTTAAAATAATGATGTTTTTAAAAATGTCAACATTTAAAAATCCCAAATGTGAACACATTGAAGTCTCAACTAATTTTTCCTTCCAAATCCAATTTTTACAATTTGTTTGAATTTCCTGCAACAAAATCTACTCAAAAACCAGCATCTTCCACACCTTAACTCTGAAAATTATGAGATTAACTATATTAAATCTTACTCATCGAGGGGTTTTTGACAACACCAAGAACACCCCAAATTCCAGTATAGTTTTTAGTTTTGATTTCATTTAGTTTTATTGAAGAAATGGTTCAATAATCAATAGCTTCCATGATATAACTCCAACAATCTCAAACCAAGCCAATGCACCTTTACTCATGGAGAGCTTTTCAATGATACCAAGATCGTGGCATGAAGTGCCGTGGTTTGGAAATCTAAGCATGACAAACAAAACAAAACAAACTACCTTGCTTCATAAATAAATATGTAAAGACCTATGCCAATTTTTGTGGTTTAATTGAAGGGCACATTATCCAATGTAATATTTCCAAAAACTAAATGTTCATTAGAGTGAACATTCCATTTTTTGAAATGCCCCATAATTGTTTCTATTTTCTTTCTTGTGATAATGAAATAAAGAGGATATCATTTCATGCTAAAGTTCTAATGGTTGCTTGTAGACTTGGACCTTGATATGCTATGAGCAACTTTATTGTATACACATAAATGTGCATTTCCCAAGGGCTGAAGGAGCCCCTTTGAAGAATGGTCTTATGAAGGGATTATGGGTTAACGAGTTTGGAACTAAAGGCTTAACTTTATAACATCTGCATTAAAATATGGCTTTGTTGGATCCCAAAAGTGGCAAATTAAAGCCTTAAAAAATTGGTGTAAAACTATGGCCTTAACCTTCATCATCCAATGCCATGTAACAAGACTTTCCAATGGGTGGATCTCCAAGTGGCTAAAAAACATTTTGAGGGACTCATGGAATACCTTAGTTTATGTGATTACCATAATGTAAAATATGTAAATACCTATACTACGAACTTGATGAATTTGTACATTTAAGCTTGAAATAAGATTTGTGAGCAAAACTTTTGACCTAAAAGTTGAAAGTGCAAATAAGGATGCTTGACTCATGAGTAGTGTTTTTCATTTCAATCTTGTGATTCAACTTAAATGGCCATTGTTCAAAAGACAATTTAACTAACTTTGGTTATAACAAAACATGAAAGTGAAAAAATTTAAAGCATCCTTTGAGTTACCTACTAGAAGTTGATTTTAAAATTCAATGATTTTACTCCTTTACTTTCAAAATTTGGCAACTCAGAAACCCAAAACAACATTTTTTTTCACCATTTAAAAAATAGATCACTAAGGAAAAATAAATTGCTACACCTAAGTAATCTCAAATTCTCAAAACACATAACAAAGATCAAAATTTGAATGTCCAAACTTCAACAAAATGCTTCCTCCATTCTTTGTCTTCTTCCAATTCATCCACCTCATGATTATTTCATCTTGGGGTCTTCTCATGCAACGCACATTCAAGCTTTGAATATTGATGTGTAATGGAATGTAAACTGTTAGGTGTAATTTAGCGTCCATTCATAAGACACATTCCTAGCATGACCAATAATCCTTGCAAGAACAAAAGGTATCCTCAAAGTGGCATTTTAGGGCAGTTTAGTTCAAGATCTTGTCTCCATTTTGGACCGTGCTTGAAAAATATTTGGAAGGTGAAAAAAATATCAAATGTAATGACCACTAGTTATTTGATCTTTTGGCAAACTTCATTTACCAACAAAAGGCGTTTCATCCAAAGCCATAAAAAATGATGTTAAGTGGGTTTACATGGACTTAGAATATGATGAAAGTGAATTCACTCCCAAAAAATGGCATACAAGTATGCTTGGAATCAATGGTTTTTTTGGGGGGCGAAATTTTGGACTATGATGACAAAGAAAAAACCCAATGTGAAATGTACAAATGATTTTTTTTATAAAAATACTTGCCATATTTTGAAGGAAAAAAAGTTAGAACTATATAACCATATTTGAACAATGAGTTCTTAGAGGTTGCCAAAACAAAGCAAGATTCTATATTTTTTCTATTTTCATGTCTAAACTTTTGCCAATTTTGGCTCACACCTCTTATTAATGATGGCTTGTCCAAGCTACTTCACAAAATTGAAAACAAAAAACCATGTTCAGGATATGATAACAATGTTTTCCTTTCAAATGTGGTAAGAACACAACATCAAATTTAGGTTTTCATCCTTTTTCATTGAGTTTTAGATATTTTTCCTATGGATGGAATAATCAACATTTTCCATTAACAATCTTATACATTAGTCTTGATAGTTTATTGAAAACATGTTTCTAAGACCAACCAAAAGGTTTTTGGTAACCTTTATTTCATTGCAAGAAAAATTGACTTCCAAGGTACCTCCAAAGGCATTAAGCAAGATTATTTAATTGTACATCAATGTCATGTTTGTTATCATTTTGGCACCACATCAAAATGTGTGTGTCTTTTTGTCAAATTAGACATTAGACCAACATTGACCATGTTATTTTAGTTTTTACATTTCATTCAAGTCAAATGCAAAGAAAATGGAATTGATGAAACCCTACCAAACTTTATTAAAAAAAACACCCAAGAAAGGGAGAGAAAAAGAAATAAGGGGCAAGGAGCAAAGTCCAGGCAAACAAATAGTCCAAAAAAGTGAACCACAAGGAGGTGAGGAAACCATTAAGTATCCAAACCTCCACTAGTCGTTTGAAGAATATCAACAAAAGAAAGGGGAAGTAAACTCGATAAAACTCCAAGCCTAGAAAAACCTTCCCTTGCAATAATAATTTGCCTCAAGATGGAGGTGACCTGGGTGTGATTACAATCAAATGAGCCAACGATGACAAAGGACTCAAGGATTGTACTCCTTTTGCCAGTCATTTTCATTTTCTCATAGAAAAGACTTTTGTGATGAAATCTTTTGCAATATATGACCAAAAATACATTTTTTTTTCAATACATCACATTTTTTGTATTAACTTTTCATGAATAATTGGGAATTTTTTAAAGTGTATAGATTCTACCAAATTGTGCATTTTGTTTTGAAAAATTATTTTAATTTCAAATTGTATGAAAATTTGTTAATTATTTGATGCTTTATTTTATTGTTTCATAAATTTCTATTTTTTTTTAGATGCCATGTACAATACACCCCATTTACATGTGGTAAAGGACCTTTGAAATTTTAAAATTATGTTCAATAGATTTTTAATTTTAGAAATTTCAAATTTCACAACTTTCAAATTGTGAGTGTTCTTTGAGTGTGGATAATCATTTAACATCATTTCAAAAAAAAAATTCATCAAAATTCCTTTATAATTTTTTTAAAAACTTAATAATTTACAAAATTGATTGTTATTGATGCAACTATTGTTCAAGTTCAAAGGTCCTTAATTAAAACCAAAACCCAAAATAATTCTTTTTGAATTTTCTATTTTGAATTCTTCAACATTTATATTAATCATTTAGCACAACATTCCATGATTAACATGGCATTAAAGTGGCACCACAAAAATATATCTAACAAAATTATAGTTTTTATACAATTTTAATGTTCATTCAATGTGTTTTTTTGGCTTCTTTGATTGTGACTATACTTGCCTACATTCTTTGTAAAACCATTGACACTTTTTGTCTATAAAAAAAATCCAACACTGATAAAGGAAGGCCTTTCATGCCCTTTGTTATCCATGCCATGTCAGCATATCAATGAAGAAAGTTGTTGAATTGCTAGTGAAAACACCTTTATGGCAAAAGGAAAAACATGTCCATTATGTAACAATTACAATAAAGTCCTTCCTTCATTTGAATTGCCACTATCATCGGCACCTCGCAAAAAAGAATCACCCATGATACCAAATCTATTCGAATGGGGTTGATAATGACGACATCAACCATGTGCAAATGTCATCAACCAATAGAACAATGTCAACCACCAACAAAAAGTCTAAAGAAAAGGTGACGAAAGAATGTGGTTTGTTTTCAAAAGACATAAAACCTTGCATCTTTCGCAATGGACACAAAAACATCATGAACAGCAACATGGGATGCAGTCCTCTCCCCACCATGGGCATATCATAAAAGGTGGATCCCCATGGGGTTTAACAACCAACCATAAAATGAAATTGATTTAGTGGAATCAATTACAAAATACAATTGAACAAATATTTTTACTACATATGACCAAAATAATATTAAGAATAAAAATATTTCATGAATGAAAAAAAATATAAAAAGTGTGATAAAAGCAAAGTAAATACCCAAAACATTTTCCATGCTTCAACAAAAATGTAATAATGTAGTTGAAAATGTGATAATTATGAAATTTTATTTTACATGCAACTGAATATGATTTAAATGCTACCAAAAATTAAACCCATGTGATTAAAAATATATAGCATCCAATCAACCAAAAATGTTTTGCATGCAACCAAAAATATTTTATATGTGACAAAAAAAAAACTATGTTAACAAGTTAGATTTCAAGAAGGAACCCAAACTCCATAATCTTTCTAAATCTGATTTCTTTTGTTTGGGGCTTAATGAATCCCATGGATTCAAATTTTGGGTTAAATGCAACATGCTTAATGAGTAGTCAATAGACTTCAATCTAGAAAAAGAATCCCCCAAAACAAATGAAAACTTCAACAAAGCTCAGGCTTGTTAGGACTTTTGGGGAAAAAAAGGCACAATTAACATGCATCACCAAAGCCTATGTCATTACTTAAGAGTTGTATTTTTGTGCAAACCCTTGATAGCACTAACCAAGATGAAACTTGTACATTTGTTGCTTCATACTCAAATATTATTCCATCTTTCAAGATTGAAAAAAAAAGACAATGAATGAAAGTATGATTGGGTGGACCCACTGGGAACACCCTCAAAGGACAATCAAGGAACAAACATTGGCCAAATAATATTCTTGGGCCCTTTTCTATTTTTTTTTCCTCATGTTTATTTATTGCATGCCAAAATATATGGCTTGAAGTTTCCATTACAATTAAAAAAAGGTGGAAATCGTTACAAATTTGTATCCCTTATTGATGTGGCCTCTTTAGAAATCAAGTTCTTAAACTTTGGAAATTCATAACTAAATTATACCTACTCAAATAATTACCCAATAAAAATATCAAATATAATACCATTTAAAGTACCTTAAAAATTTATATCCACCAAAGAAAACCCCAAACCTTCTTTGAAAAATGTTCCTAACCAAAAAGTTTAAGGAACATAACCATTGTTACTTTCCTAAATCTTTGTGTGAATGTAATGAATAGGAACAACAAAATTCAAAATATTTTTTGCATTGTTGAAGTTTCAAAATCTATACAACCTAGTTAATGTATTCAACAAAAACATTTACTAAAAACCTTTCTTTATGTGTTTCCTATAGTTTTCCAAAGTTTGATGGCTCTTGAGAAATTAAGGTGTCATGTTCCTTGTGGTGCCACCCAATCATACTTTCACCCCAACATGATATTGTTCGCCTACTTGCAACAAAAGTCTACCCAACGATTGAAACTAATAGAGGTAATTTAGTTAATTATGGTGAGCAAACACACAAGGATTCTACTTGTGGATTAGCTTTAAAGGCATGCCAAGAACACACAAGAAATTTTCGTGAAGAAAACAAAACAAGTGTGGTTGGTAATGGACCCTTTTCTTTGGCCAAGCTTACTAGGACCTCTCCATACAATGAAAAAAACAAAGAATACAATATTTTTTAACCTTGATCTTTTACTAATTCTTGCATCAAGACAACAAATTTAAATTGACCATTGTCATTGATTTCAACTAACCAAATTTTATTTCTTCAGTTGTAATTTTTTGTTTCATGTGTTGGAAAGCTTGTAAAATTGTTTAGTATATGTTTGCAAGCATGGATTTGGAAAATTGAAGTTATATCCTTGAAAAGTGTGAAGATTTTGGTTATTCTAAACCTTAAGGTTTTCCTTACATAATGTGTTATGATTTTTTCCATTGGAGTAAAAGTGTTAAGGTTACAACAATGGTGAAATGCAAGGTTGCCGGCGATGTTGGACAAGTACCCACTTTGACACATATGAACTAATGTTGGCTAGTTTTGGTTTTGGTTACAACCAACAAAAAATCAAAATTGGAATCAGTAAACAACCTCCAATTAGAACCGAACTTGCAATTGGAACCAGCCCGAAAACCTAGGATGTATAAGTTCTAGTTTAAAAAAATAAAAATTAGGGTTTTTTTTTCTTCACTAGGGATAGACATATTAGTTTTGTATAGGTGAAGGTCCCACTAATGTGACCTTCACCTACATAAATAAATAGTGAGACTTTCTTTTCATCATTTCTTTTACAACTTTATTTTTAGCTGCTTCTTTTTTCCCTTTTTTTGACCTAAACCTTGCAGAGCAAACAAGGTTGTTGACATTGACAAGAAACTTTGTTTGTGTTCCTTCCTTTTTGCATCTTCTTTCTCTCCATTTGCTTATTACATGAAGTAGTCATGATCAAGCTTTGTGAGCAATGCATCACTTTCATTTTTGTGAGGTTTGTAGGTTATTTGTTTTTCGTAGTAAAAAACAAAACTAGAACATAGCAGAGGGGTGAAAGCACACTACATAGTCCCTTTTTAGGTGTCACACTTGCAGTTTTTCCTACATCTCTTTGAAACTTAAATATAAAATGTTAATATTCTCATTGAAATATCAAGAAAGGGCTTACATATGTATTGCTAATAGAGTTGGCAGTTTAAAAATTCAAAAAAACGCATCAAAATCCCAAATACTTAATGAGTAATGGACTTTTGAATCTTGATGACAAATTTTGTCATGCCCTTTAAAATTCATGGTTATGGACTTTTATCATACAATGTGTTAGTCTTATGTGTTTGAAACTTTGGGATATTGAATGAATTATGTTTAAGAAACTAAAGATCCATTAAATGAATGAAATGTGATTTTAATCTATTATGTTATGGACTTGTCAAAATCACAAAAATTATAATCATTTTAAAATCCTTTTAAAACATTTAAAAATGTTTATAAAAAAAATTATGATATTTTTTATATGTCTTATACCATTATGAATTGAAATTGGAAATGGAAAAAAATGTTATTTTCAATATAATCTAAATATTCATATTTTAAGCTAGTTTTTAACTACACTATAAAAAGACTTTGAAAAGGGATTCTAATGCGTTGAAATTTAGCCACCCTAGTGTGCTTTTGCCTAAAGCTTTTTCTTCCTTGCACAACACAAACACTTATTTCTTCATTTTCTTTTTCTTTTTCATCTTCATCGTCTTCCTTTTCATTATGATCCTTATTGCTTGTTGTGTTTTTCCTCATAGAACAACTTTGCCTTTTTTTATTGGTGCAATAGGCTACTCCAAACTTCTTGATTATGGAGACAAACTTTTGAAGTGGAGCGGAAGTATTTTTTCCCCTCCACTTACCCTTCCTTTTCTTGTTATTCCTTTTTTATTTTGTTTTCTTTATTTTATATTCCTTGTTCTATCTCATCATTTTGTTTTTTTGCTTTGTAGGTTTCTTTTGTTTTTTTACATTCTTGTACAACATTCTCTTCCAACAATTGTTGGCAATGTTACTTGCTTTGTAGCTCCCACCAATCTCAGAATGATTTTTGTAGTAACATCTTGAGTTTTTGATCTGAGTTAAATTCCTACAATAACATCTTAAATTTTAGATCCCACAATGGTTCGTGTAGCAACATTTTTTAGTTTTTGATCTTAGGTTGGTTCATGCAATAGCTTATGTTTTAATGACACCATAAGTAGGAACATCAACAACTCTACAAGTGTTTTAAGTTTTTTTTGCATACCAAAAGTATTGACATTCTTAGTTCTTTTCCTTGATGTCTGATTTTTACAAATTTATTTTGGTCTTCCATATTTTCACTAGATTTTGATTTTCATTGACATTTTTTTAATTTATTAGTTTATACATCCAACTTCACTTATTTTGGACCTTTGAAATGGTTTCAAAGTTTTTTTCATTTCAGCTTCTTCATTTGCCATTTTTTTTGGTAATGAATACAAATTGCATTTCTTTATTTTTTTTTCAAATTTTGATTAGTTATTTGAATCTCTCAAAACTCCATTATAGTAGCATAAAAGTTAATTATTTATTTGAAAAATTGAAATTTATGAAATTGAGGTTGAAAGGAAATAATAATTAAGAGAAAATACATATATATAATTATAATATAATAAAGTATAAGTAAAAGACATAAACACTTAAAGAAGATTTAAAGAAAAAGTATGGAAATGTAACTTCCAAAATCTAGGAGGCCCAATGCTAGCTTAGCTTGGGCCTTTTAGATTTTGGAAGTTACACCTCCAAAATTTAAGCTAGGGAGCTACCCAAAAATACAAAGAGAACATACAAGTGCAATCACATTAATGCATACACAAGTAGTTGTAACCATTGTTTAGTTTTGTGTATCTAACAATTTTTTAAAAAATAAAAAACTCCAAATGGAATTGCTTTCACATAATGTTATTTTCAATGTATTCATATAATTTAAAAGCTTGAAATCAATTTAATGAATGAAAAATACCCAAAAGCATTTTGAAAGCATTGTAACCAACAAGCAATAAAAGGATTTGTAAATGGACTTGAATCTTCTTGACAATGTCAATTTTAACAAAAAAATTATGTAAACCATAACATAGTAATGTGATGAAAATATTAAAATTTAAAAAGATTTTCTTAAGCCTTTTGTTCAAAATATTCCAAGAATATTTTTAAATAAACACCCAATAAGTAGTCACCAAGGGGGTAGGTGTGGCTCATGATATCCCATTTGCACCCATCTTGCCAGTTTTTTACAATGGGAAAAAAACCCAAAGTTTTTAATAATAACAACTTTTTTTGGAGTAATAATTTAAGGGTGGGGTAGGCATTACACATGTAGTTTTTACTTTTGGGACATGTCTTAAGGATGCAACTTTTATTTTTAAAGCACTAGGTTTAGACATGTAGTTGATTAGGTGGTACATTGCTAGCAAAAGGTAGAAAATTCAGCTTTTGGGCTATGTGTAGGTAAGTATAATTGTATCCAATGTGGAACTAGCCTCATCCAAGAATTGTTTTTTTTAAAACTTAGAATCGAGGGTCTTGAAATTTGAAGAATTGGGTTTTAAATCAAACTCAATGTTTTATCAAATTAAAAAAATTCTTGAACTAAAACCATAGGTTCTTTCAAATTTTAAAAAAAAGTTAAAACTTGCACTAGAATTTTTCTTGGAAAATAAGAATCATCCAACATTAATAACTAAACTAGAATTGGTTTTAATTTTTGGATTTAGAAGAGGAATTATAATTTTATTTTCTTAAAGAACTAGACCTGAAACCATATCAACTATATTATGTGTGGAACCATAACCAAAACTAATTTTTTTGATTGGGGGTTAACTAGTAGTTAACTTTAATTTTAATCCTAACCTAGGTTAATAAGAACTAGACTAGTTCTAGGTTTGATTTTCAAAACTAAAACCAATTTTTAAAATAATTGGACCTAGGAAAGGATTTTAAATTTCATTAATGGGTGAAATTAGCATTGGAATTGGAGATTCTTCATAAAAGTAAATAATTTCCCAACACTGGTTGCTAGCCTTAGCAACTTGATAGATGCTGATGGGACATGAAACCCCTAGATGTCCCAATTTGGGTGTCCAAAGTAAAAACTAGGTTCAGAATGGGGGGGCTAAAATGTTGAGGGGACCTCTTTGATTGGCTCTAACAATGTTCAATAGCATTGGGTGACACACCAACTCCAAGAACACTCAACAATATCAAGCAACACATTGAGGAGGAGTTTTCTTCGCATAGTTTTGTACACTCAATTCCAATGAGTCAAATGTGTTTTTAATCCTCCAAGTAACCAATTTAGATTGGTTACTAAATTAAAGGAACATTAGTAGGGATCAATGACATGTCTTGTACAAAATTTTGACCAATTTTGGCAAGTTTTTTTAGATGAGTGATGTATAAGGACTTGACCTTTAGTCTTGAATTGAGAAGTCTCACTCATTTAAACAAAAATATATAGGGCGTATGCAAATAGTTGTTAACTTTGTTCTTTGATATGGTCTTCATTTTAGTAAGTAAGATTCCTTTGTTACCTTAACAAAAGTAAACTTATTGGTAGCTTTCATATTTTGGATGTCTAAAAATTATTACTTTTTTTCTTTACTTTGGATGATTAGCCAATGGATGAAACTTGTCACCAAAAAAAAAACTTTGAATATCCAATGCACCCACAACTAATTGATGAAAACAATAAGCACCTAATATTGACATCAAATATTTATAGCACACCCAAAGTGAGATTTTTTTGTGATGATGGGCAAGCCTCTTTGATTGGCCCAACCAATAATAATAATCATCACATTCCATGAACACCCCTAAATTAGAAATCTATATAGCCTTGCCCTATGGTCTAGTTATATAAAAGGTTGCCAAAAGCGATGTCTTTAAGGATGTTTTTGCATGACTTGGAAGTCCTCTTAACATCCCTATCAAAAAAACCAAAAAAAAATTGCCTAAATTTACCTTCTTCATGAGGGCATGTGAGGGAAAGGAGGTTTGTTCTATTATTTGTGTGAAATGCAAGACTCATCTTGAATCTTGATGGAGCTACATTTATGAAATTATTGGTGGAACTTATAAATGGAATCTATAACTTGGGTCTATATGAACATATATATGCCCATGCAAAACCACTACAAGCATCTGACCAGAAGTCATATTCTGGTTGGACATAAGGAATGGGGATTGACGTTTTGGGAAACTGAAACATAGAACCTGAGTTAATGCATTGCATTGTAGAGGTTGGGTTTAGCAGTTCAAATGATGGAATGAATAATGAGAGATCTTATCTCTAGCTAGACTTCAAGAAAGCATGATTTGTTATTTTTCTCTGGTGGGAATATATATATGTTGATGACAGCGTAATAGGATTGTTCATAGCTGTAGAATAATTCTTAACTTGTGTATTCTGGGAATTAATGCAACAAACTCGGAACTTGCTTTATCCTGAGTTTGGATTTAAGGTCAGGGGATTTGTGTTTATTGTTGGAAGTTGCTATTTCTTGAATCTGGCTATAAGAAAAGGGATTTAGGTTTTCTGTTGGAATATGGCAGTCCATTTGTGGCAGTTTTGGGTGGTGTTTTTTTGGTTACAATACAACTATTGGCATACACAAATTCGTTCTTACCTTGAAAAACTTAGACTCTGCATTGTTTGAAATGAGAAAATTTAAGTGAATGAATATCAACATTCATTGAGCTACACCGAGATTAAGATTTCCCTTTATGAGGTTTGTTTTAGACTATAGTAATGACTTATTATACAAGTGTAAGCCAATCCCAATTATAAGGAATTTTTTCAAAAAATTCTTTGTGTGTGTGAACTCAGTTATAGTTCATATGCAAAGTAAACAGTAGTGGAACCTTTTTGTGATATGTAGTTGAAAAATCAGTTCAACATAGAGATGGTCAAGCTAAATATGACAAGCTAAATATGACGTGAAGCTCATTGCCAAACCATGTTATTGAAGTAAGCACAACAACACTGACTTATCTTAAACATGTGTTTTTGTCATGCAATGTAAGATTTGGAAAATGTTTTAAAATATCCACTGCAACAGTTGTCCAATTTACAAATATTGCAAAAAAAAAAGACCATTCAGCAAGGTACAAACAAATGTCAAGTGCGGGCAGTGATATAGTTTTCAATTTTCTGATGTTGCATCATCAATGACATGCTTTTGGAATTTGTCTAAATAGTAAAAAATCTAGCTAGTTTAAAAAATGCTACCAAACTAAAATCAGAGTCCAAACATGATGGAAAAAAATTCAATGTTTCGGGTTGGAAATTTAATGATTTTTAGGAGGAAAACAGGAATATTGTAGTGTACAAAATATATGTACAATGGGCCCTCCCATTCCTATAGTGAGAGTGTCAGTTTTTGCCCGGGTACTGTCCTGTAATTGGCAACACATTACCCTATCTTCTAGAAATATAGAAAATGTAGTTCAGCATACCATAGTTCATGGGCAACTTCAACATATGTATATTGAATAATTAATTAATTTCAAAGACACCATGTCAAAATATACAATACTCTGCAATATTTCAAAATTTCCATATTTTCCTTCACAATTTTTTTTCTTTTGAAAAAATTTATATTTTGAAAGTTTCCACATTTCTACAAATGAAATAATTTGTGTAATAGCTGCCCCTGTACTACGGTACTAGGCGATCTGGTTTGAAACTTGCAACATTTTAATACTCACACAGTTAGTATGCACCCCAGTATGAAACCAAAACCAAAAAATGCCTTGGAGGAGGTCCACAGGGTCTTACCCTACAACTGCACATGTCCCATCTTCCAAAAGTGGAATAACACATGTTACTATAAACCCTGACTTGTCACCATATATCTTGAACTTGTCACCCGATGTTATATTATGTAATAAAGTTGTCAAGGGAAACACGAAACACTACATTGCAACATGAGGTCTTTGCCTTGGAAAGCAAACCAAAACAAAAAGGTGTAGAAGAAGAAGGTTCTATTGTCAAGGCCCGGGTCCGCTTCCGCTTAAAGTACAAGGAGTCATTGAAAAAGAAACTGGCCTGAACTGATCTTAGAAAAACAGTGATATCCGTCAAACACTGGTACTGTCATGTCAGTGTTTGGTGGTCATTAGAAACAGGAATGGTCCCCCCACGGTTATCAGGGTGGTTCTTAGATTTCGCAGCCTTTTCTCAAAAAATCAAATAACAAGTTCTGTATCTATCCACAGTTTTAAAAAAGTTGAAAAATCGAATAACTGGGCACAGAACAGCTAGTTCTTAATTGGTTCTTTCATGAAAACCATTGGTTTTTAAGGATTCTGAAATAACCAGGACTGGTGGTTCTTTGATTCTGATTCGTTTCAAAGAACCAAAAATGACGGTTCTCTGATTGTGAAATATTTTAAAGAACTGGAATCAGCTGTTCTTTAAAAATCCAAATAACCAGCCAATACAGGTACATATCAGTGTTGGCTGGTTATTGAGTTTTGACCCAGTTATGAAGTCAATTATTAACAACCTCCAGCTGGTTCTTGATTTTTAATAACTGGTTAAATCGATAACTGACTGGTACTGAATTTTCATAATCTAATAACCTACCTGGATGACCTGATTATCGCCCAGGCAGGTTATCGATCTTTAAATACTGATGCATTTTTTTAAACAGAAAAAATATCATTTATATATAATTTTTTTCAAAAAAACCTATAACCCAACAGGTTAACCAGTGGTTATCAACTGG
>Ga0209208_10005505_pt1 | contig 17644 bp, 15 predicted proteins | sample S1TSphfallax_3_FD_187694 | JGI IMG/M metagenome (GOLD analysis project Ga0209208, IMG submission 187694) | Host-associated microbial communities from peat moss isolated from Minnesota, USA - S1T2_Fd - Sphagnum fallax MG (SPAdes) (version 2) | ecosystem: Host-associated > Plants > Peat moss >... | reverse complement strand
TGGGGGGCGGGCGGTGGAGGGGAAGGGAAGAGAGAAGCGGGTGGTTTGCATTTGTGCAGACAAGTGCAACTGGTTGAAGAGATTTGTACTGCAACTTTTTGCTAGGTTCCAAACCAGTCGGACGCTACCCTCTAGGCTCTGACGGCCTGACCTAGTCTAAATGAGCCTAGCGAGTAGGGTTCTTTGTTCTCTCCCCCCCGCCGAAAACCTAGTGGACGAAACCCCGGGCTTGGGTTCAATCTCCCCCGGGCTACGCTGATGTAGCCCCTTAGAGTCTACGAGAGCCTGTGCCCGCCCGCCCGCCCGCCCCCCGTCCGTCTTTCTCTTTCCTCGTTCGCCCTCTTTCTTCTCTTTCGCAGTAGTGCTGGTTTTGCGCTTTGCTCGCTGGAGCTTCGTTGCGGGTTTGTGATGGCGAAGAAGGTCGCGGCGATCGAGAGTTGAAGAAGAAGATGCCTGTTCCGTCGTATTTTCTCCGTGTTTCTTCTTTTTTTGCTCGGAGTGATTTTGAACTCAATTTGAGCTTGTTTTGTATGTATTTGTTTGTTTTTTGAGGAGGGGGTTTCCAAGGTCTGTTTCGTGCTTGCGGTGGGGATGTGAGATGCAGAATTGCATTTCGGAAAGTTGAACGGCGGGGCGGATTCGTAGTTTGGTGTATTGCATGGTGAGTGCTTGAATCTTTTGTTTTTGGTATCTTCAGTCAGCCGTTTTCTGTGAAGAGTGGAAGTGTGATGATGTGGTTTGCTGTGAAGATGAAGAAGTGAAGCACTTCGGTTGCAGGCAGGCAGACGTAGAGTGTTGAAGAAACGTAATTCGGGGTGGCGGTGGTGGCTCTGCAAACGTTTCTCCTCCTCCCCGTGATGTGCTCGTCGTGTAGGAAAGAAAGGCAGTGAGCGGAAACGCTTTGGTGCTTGGTGCTGGCTTCTCGAATTGTCGCAATCACTGCAGCTTAGTGGCTTCTAAGGTTCCCTCCCTTCTTTGAGCTTCGATGTTCTGTAGAGGTTTATTTTCTTCACATTTTTGCTGTTCCTTCCTCTCTGATGCTTGTGCGGCCGGAAGTGATTGATTCTCCCCGTCAGCGTGCGGTTGGAAGCAATTTTCCTCCTCCTTCTCCTTTCCTTTCCTTTCCCATTCTACCTTGTGGCATGTTTCTCGGAGTCTCAGAGGATAGTGAAATAGGCGATTGCGGACACAGAGTGCTACAGAGTTCGTTGCAATATATACCTACTCGGCTTCTGCTTTTTTTGCAGCCAAGATCACATGTACAAGATGTACTCTCTGGTCGTTAGAGCACGGCTTGTCTAGGTTTTTGTGGGAGTCTGCACAGTCAGTTAGATCTGGACGCCAATACAGGTGCAAAAATCACACCCTCATGTCCTCAATCCTTTCCACCTGATGCACTTTCAAGTAGTTTTCTGGAGCTAGGCCTCATGACCCAGCGGGGCTGATAGCCCAGATGGATGATTCCCTGCATTGCTCTCATAGGAAGAGGGGTCCTGGGGAGACCTGTGTGACCAAATGCAACATGGATAGAGCATTCTTGTAGGAATAGAACTGTTTGTGGCACATTTGCATGTTAGGGGAAATGGCAGAAGATTCGTGAAAGCAGCAGTCTCAACTATCTTAACCTTAGCTTCAACTGAGTAAGAATATGCCTCTATGTTATCAGAGTCTTTATACCTTCTGGCTGGGAGTTCTCATCATATGGAAGAACATCTTGCAATTTCTACCCTGGAAAGTGTACTGGCCATGCCATTAGCAATGTGTGCCATGTCAAGACTTCCACGTGAGCCATAGTTGAAAACTATTACTTTGGTAGATTGTGGGTCTGAAGACATAGGAAAATGCAAACAGACCGTGGGAATCTGAAGAATCTATTCTGGATTTTAAACTTTGGTTGTCAGCAGTGAAAGAGTGTAAGGAAAGTTCATGGATGTCTTTTATCTACTCCTCCTATCAATTTATCATTTTCTGAATGCACAGGTACCAGTGGGCATACTTTGGGATCTCTCTTCAAATAGAAGTTCTTGGGCTGGTGTGCTGTGGTTCCATCTAACTAGCATGATGACAATCTTAGTGGTACCCTTAAGTGGGCAAGAACTCTTTTAGTGTCTTTTTGGGTTATTCAGCCTTGGGAGGATCAGACTGGATCAGGCCTTGTGAGGATTCTACAGGTGACAAGGTTATATATGTTAAAGCTTTATACTGAAATAGAGTGTGAACTCACCCATGCAGACCTTTGATGAATGTAGTTCTACAATGTCAGTAGGTTTCTATGTCAGTTTCATCAGGCTCTTTATGGAAGTCTTCTAAGGGAGCCCGGGTTTGTGAGTGAGTCAAAGGCATCATCTGATGATGCTCAACAGTAGCTAGGGATCTCAGCCTGATGATGCGTCTTCCAGAGGTGTTCAATTGCACCAAATGGATGTTTTTGGTAGTTAGGCAAAGTTCTTCGCAGGGAACCTGAGTGGTGGCAGTGGATTTGTTTGATAGCATGTGGTATTTAGGATAAGCTCTTAGGACACTCTTTCTGAAGCCACAACTTTTGACAAGGATGCAAGTACCTGATTTGTTGCTCTAATGATGTCACCTGGTACTGCCATACCTCTTAAACTGTATCTACGTGATAAAACATTGTTGGCTGGAAAAAATATCCATATGACCAGCAGAATATGTTGTTATCACAGACAATGGGGTTCACCTCCTGGCTTACTGTTCCATGTTCCAGGTTGTGATTAGCATGTGTGCTTGTGATACTATGCAATGCAGATTGGCCATGATCTTATGTTTTGTTGATGCAGACCCCAATTGGTTAGTTTCATTTGGTATTTATTGGGAAAGCGTAGATTGTAACATCCTACTGAGAGCTAGATGGTCAGTAACTTGTGTTTTGACTTGTTGCAGAGCATGAGTGTCTGTGGTCCAGTGTGGGATAGTTGTGGTGGGATTCTACACACCATTATTCCTGCATATGACCACCTTCCACTAGTTGAAGGGAAAAGGGGCATCTGGTCAACATAGATCACCAATTTTTGTTTGCCCTCTATGTGAGTTCATTGTAGCTGCTCACTGCTTGAAAGTGATTACATTGCAAATTCACATTATGGGGATGGCTTTGGATCTTCAGTTTGAGTGTCATTGGGTGGTAGCTCTTGTTGTCTCTGAACTGCTGTTGCTTGTGTGGAGTTTTGCAGACCAGATCAAGACACTGTTAAACTGGCTTGGACTGAGGATGGGCTTGTAGAAATGCAGGGCCAAGGTAGCAACGGAAGTAAGTCCCACTGGCCATCCATCTATGCACCTCACTGGAACAATGGACAAGTAGCAGAGGATGGGGTGACACCATCAAAACCATCTGTGGGATCTGTGGCATCTGCCAATAAGGATAGCACATTGGATGCAGTAGTGAATGACACAACTACTGAGACTCCGGTGGCACCAAACGTCGACTACCATGATGATGAGATGGTTTCATGGTTACAGTATCCACTTGATGATTCCTTGGAGAGGAATTATTGCTCTGAATTTTTTGGAGAACTGCCAAATTCCAACATGCAAGTGGTGAAAGAGTCACTTGTGGGGCAAGGAGCAGGCCGTTTGCCACGTATGCCAGTATCAAACACAGGGACTGATACTGTAGTAAACAAAGCTTCCAGTGCTGAGGCTGCAATGGCATTGGGTGCAGGCCGTGCAGCAGGTGTAATACCCCAGACAGGTGCAGAAGCCTTCAGCAAAGTCCGGACATTGCAGCCATCATTTTCAAAGTGGCAAACTCACAGCCCTATCCCTACTTCTTCCAAGGGCTTTGGTGCATATCCAACAGCAAGCCAAGCTCTTCCAAGAACCTCTCCACCTGCATCAAGACCACTCCTGGCTCCCATGGCACCTCCAAAACCACAACCAAGGGCAGGGACACACATTATGCAAGCTGATTCTGCTAGAAAGTTGGCCCCTGTCAACTTTTCACATTTCTCAACATCAGCTGCAATATTAAGGAACTATCAGGGTGTAGGAGTCTTATCTGGCACTCCATCCAACACACTTTGTAAACAGCCATTGGCAAAGTTGGATGTTGATGCAAGTACCTCAACTGGTTCCTCAATTTCTGAGTCAACCACAAAAGGGAGGAGTGGAATTGGATCCCAGAAAGATATTGAGATTCATCTTCAAGGCTCTGACAGCCAGCAGCAAAGCCCAGGTGTAGATGCTGGGGAGACAGTGCCCATCCCAGCCACTAGAAAGGAGGTGGAAATGCCACTGCTTGAAGGGGACTCTGTGATTTGTGACACTAAGCCCACTGAACAGGATACACTCCGAACATCAGTTGTAACAGATAGTGCTGTTCTGGAGTCTGCAGACAAAGGGATGCCTCAGGGGAGAAAGGTTCCAGATTCTCAGGAACCAACTGTAACCTCCTCATCAGGGGGGTCTGGCAACAGTGCAGAGAGGGCTAAAGAAGCTTCAACAAGCAATAAAAGAAAAGCAAAACTGACAGAAGAAACTGACTGTCAGAGTGAAGTGAGTACATTGACTTTGGTATACAGGGATACATGCTCTCCTTCTAACTTGTTGGTGGTGGGAGAGTCCTTTGGAAAAAGATTCCGTAAAGGGACTGCAGAGTCCACTATTGTAGAGGGTCTTGCTTTCAGGAGACAGGCCCCTTCTCTATGCTTTAATTGGCACCAAATATTGGAGTTTAATTTTACTCATGCACTCCAAAGTTGGAAGTGTTTATGTACAATGCTCCCAACCAGTTTGTATGTCTGATGGGTTGCTGTCCATGTGTGAAACAATCTCCTTATGGTTTGTGATGGCATGATCATCCTAGGAAAGAAGTTTTCTGAGCAGTATCAACTGTGCAGGAATTGAAAGTTACTGTTCTTGGCTGTCCTGCATAACAAACCCATCTCTTGCCCAGAAAAAGTTGTAGCTCTAAGACTAGTCACTGATGGTGTTCAGGATGGAGAGGATGAGTCAGCTGACTTGAAGAAGCCTCCACACGGGCGTGCAAGCACAACCAAGAGAACAAGGGCTGCTGAGGTTCACAATCTCTCTGAGCGTGTAGGTTTTAACCTCTTGTTTTATTCTGCATTTCTTTGTTCACAGTAATCAAGATCTTTGTGCGTTTGGACCCTGTTCTTTGAGTTGCGATTCTTAATTGTGACAATTTGATTGTAAGACTTTTTTGTATTTTCCATTTCACGTTCAATGGACTGTTGTGGTGTACCTGTGCACTGTCATCATAGCGGCGGAGAGATCGAATCAATGAGAAGATGAAGGCCCTGCAAGAGCTTATTCCAAACTCAAACAAAGTATATTTCCATCTTCAAATGTGACTTTTGAGCATGTTATCCTAAGATGTCATTTCCATGAAAAAAACCTCCTTGCCAGGGTGTTGCCAACTCCTGAAGGAGATGGTGCTGTGGGGTTATGTTTTCAAAGAGTTCTTGTACAAAGGATCACTCTACACACCTAGGTGATATATATTTTTGGTGGCTGGGCTTCTATAACTTTAGAACTGAATTTGAATTTTAAAGGCAGAAGTATCTGTGTGTCTCTCAGAATGTGGTGAGATCATAGACTTCTTGAAAATCTGATTGTATTAAATGACATTGTATTTGTGGTAGTTCTGAGTTCACTGCGATCTTGTAGAAGTTGCTTAGCTATGCTGTGAAGGCAGGCTGTTAATTATTCTTTTCCATTTCAGACAGACAAAGCTTCAATGCTGGATGAGGCGATTGAGTACCTCAAGATGCTTCAGCTACAACTTAAGGTATAGGGATTCAACAATACACTACACCTATGAATTGATGTTGTTTCTTCTGGAGATGCTTCTTACTTAAGCATCGCACTTACCAGAGTTCTTCCATTGTGGGTATGGTTGAACAGATGATGTCCATGAGAAGTGGGATGAGTATACCACCCATGGTCATGCCTACTGGTATGCAACATTTGCAGATGCCTCAGATGGCAGCCATGCCTCCCTTGGGAATGGGGATGGGCATGGGAATGGGCATGGGGATGGGGATGGGCATGGGCCTAGGCATGAGTATGATGGACATGGCTGCATCTGGCTCAGGGCGAGCTGGTATGGCCTTGCCACCTCATGTGGGAGCCTCACACAATGGTAACATACCACTCACTTCTCTGAGCAGGGTTGATATGCACGACCCCAGACTTCACAACCCAAATGTTATGGACCCTATAAATGCTTACCTCGCACGCCAGCATCAGCCTTTGCAAATTCCTCAGGTGATACTCAGCTTACCAGTACTTATTAGTCTCTATATGTGCTACTCACATAGTAGAGCAATACAATGGTCACATATGAAAGCAGAGTCAGCTGCCAATTACTTGGATTTGTTCAAATAGCCATGTTACCATGGATTTAAAAAATAAATGAGTAGGTTATATCGTGGGTGAGAGCTTGCAGATCTTTGATTGCAATATGGTTGTTAATTCTTAGCACAGATATGGGTTATCCTTGTGATTGAGCTTTGTGAAGAGAGGTGCTTGCATTGGATTCTCTCAGTTTTTCTCTTCTTTATGAATCTCTGGATCATTGGTTCCATTAGACCTCATCCATGAATTTTTTGTGATATCCTCCCACTGTTTGCTGGAATGATTTCCACTTGACGTTATATATTGGGGGTTGCATCATTGTTTCCTCATGTGGTGGATTGTTCATTTGTTCAGGCTTTGAACATGGACATGTACAATGCATATATGTTGCAACATCAGCACCTTCAGCATCAACAACAGCACCAGCAGGCAGCCAATGTAGGTGGTGGGCCAACTCAATAACAGTAGGTTTGCCTTGACTTCCAACTCACTGGTGAGCCTATTTTTTTCAGACCTTTGTGAATACCATGATATATCACCTTACATGGAACATGATGTTTGATATCATATTTTCTATCAACCAAGTAGATTTCTCTTGCAAACGTCATTAGTAAAATCATGGAGTCATATATCACCAATATAAGGTTCCAAACTGTTGAGTGAGCTTTAGTTTGTAGGCTGTATTGTAAGTATCCTGTGACCATCTGTCTCTTTGATCCTAGCATAATAATCCAGGCTTTGATCCAGCCAGAAAGGTTGTTACCATATTTTGTTGTGATGTTTTGAGTTATGTGTTTTTTTGTGAAGGCAAAGCTCAATGCATTCTAGAGAATTCATGGGGGTGTGAACCTCCATCTGGTTAGTCTAATGAGCAGATCAGACTGGTGAAAGCTAAATGGGGATATGCATCTCTTGGGTATTTGTGCAGATCAGACAGTCAAACACATGCTGGGTGCCTAGTTTCATAGTGTAACTGCAAGGAGGTGCAAGATCGAAGATGAAGGCATTGCATTTGTTAGCCCTAGGAGTGAGCACCTGGGTTGTGTTGACATCCATGTTTGTAGTTTTCTGAGGTGTATATAGGCTGGTCCTTCATAGTAAGTATGAGCTTCCTGTGCTCTGGTGGTTTCCTGGTGCCTTCGATGTCAGGTTCATGTCACTCATGGAACTCTACCTTCGGATCAAGTTCTCAAAAGATGCAGATGCAGGGTTTTGGGCTTGGAACCTGGGCAGAACTTGTCCTGCCCTCAATTGTAGTTCCTTCCAGCAGCCTTGTTTGTTGCTACTGGGGTGGGCAGCACATTTGTCCTTTTGGGCACAATGGTGAATCTGGATTTGCACCAGCCAAGTTCCATCTTCTGCTGGCAGGTACCAACCTATGAGATTCATGTTGATGGAGACAGGCTTGTTGAAGAGTTGAATGACATTTATAATTGGAGGGTCATGTGGGCTGCATTTCAGCCCACTTTGTAAAGATTGGTGTACTGTACAATGCAAATAGAATTTGAAGGTTTATTTTTGCCACCTGCCAGTGTCAGTAACCTGTCAGAGTAATTTCCCTTTTGTTCCAGGGAATGCATGATCTTCAGACTATGGACTGCAGGAAAAGGCATCTGAGGTGCAGTTTTTCCTATCTCTTCTGAACTTATGGTCTACATCATGACATTAGAGAGTAGTTTCTCAACCTTGAAACTTCTTAAGACATCAAATTGTCTGAAGAACTGAAGGGCAGTAATCAGCACCCTTCATGGTTTTTCCCATTTCCTTGATTGATGGAGACCTTTTAGACTGAAACTTTCCATGGTTTCCACTAATTCCATGCTCAAAATTACTCACTGTAAAAAAGTGTGTATTCAGCAGTATTTTCAATTAGAGTTTATCACGAGCTCCCTAGGTTTTCTATTTTGTGCAAGCAGTCCTCAATACATAAAAATCTTCAAATGGATCTTTCTGCCTTACTTTTGCCCATGACTCCAATCTTGTCATTATCTTGGGACTAAAAGAATTGGGAACAGGAATGGAAGTGGCCCTGTTTACCCTAAACACTAAGCCGATCTCTGCTTTGGTTTGTTCTTAATCCTCATTTCTGACTATTTTGTCTTTATAGGGAAATTGTTATGTCTTTGAAAGGCATACTAGAGATAGTATTGGCGTGACACTGGTGGCTTCTCATAAGGTAATGCTGAGATGGAATTATTGTGTTTTGCATTGCACTTATTTGGTGGTGACTGTTTTATCCTTTGCTTTACTCCTTGGATTGGAGTTGGGATTTTACACCAAGGCCCACTAATTTGTCCTAGAAGCTGCCGGTTTGTTTTTAGGACAATGCAGTCAGATATTATATGTGCAGATTTCCAGATTTCATAGGAATTTAATTCAGTACAGTTTTCTTTCATTGGGATATAGCTAGTTTGTCATTTAATTTTCACATTCTTCTGCACTCCTAAGGATCATTTCCAGCTATTTTCTGGCTTTTTGATGAGGTGTAGAATATTAATTGCAGCTTAAATAATTTTTTTTGTTTTACAGCCCAAATGTAAGCAAAATTCGATATTTCACGAAGCCGATATGATCTGGATTAATCAGTGTTGGTTGTTTTTAAAGTAATCATAAGTACCTGAATATTTTGTATGAGGGTGTGTTGCTAATTTGCCAATAATGTTAGTGATGAAGAACTCTCCTTTTTCAGTATCTCAATAGACATGGCATATTGGTCCAGGGATTCTTTGAACTGCCTCATAGTCAAACTTTTTGTTCATATTTTCCAAAACAATCGCTATTCATATACCCTGCACTGGTTTACTATGCCATAACAGTAGTTTTCACCATGGTAGCAGTGCAGGGAGCTAGTTTACCTAAGCTTCCTATGAACACTACTACACTGGCTATAATGCCAGTTTTCCTGGAAGTAAATTACACGAAGCAGCAGGAAGTTATGGACATTGAAAAGGGCATTGTAATGGTTTGAGAACGTCTGTGTAATGTAATACAATGTTGATAGCTATATGGAGGAAAGGTGAAGAATACCAGGGGAGAAAGGGTGTGAAAGGGGGGATTGCAAATACTGTCAGTAAGAAGAACCGTTTCCACATTTTCTTTCAGAACAGGTCTGTAGTTTGATCATCATTCAGATTTGCCAAGAAACCCCTTGTTTTTGGGGTTTTGGTTTAAAAAAGATCTCAGCCTCAGTTGAAAGATGGTGAAAAGGTATAAAACATCACAATATTCAGGTGTTTGGACCTTTATCATCACAGGCTGCAATCAAGGATTCAAGCTTCAGAACACATGGAGGGTTAAAAAGCTATGTGAACCTACATTACCGAAGCCAAATGCAAAAACAGAGAAAGGAGAACCTAAACTCTAAACCTTCTCGGGAACACCCCCTTGACAAAACGTTCTCAGAATACGTTTAGGTCCAAAGATAAGTACAGGACAGCAGGGACATGTGTAGAAAAAAACCCCACCACAAACTTCCAAACCCTAAAAGAAAAAGCAGACTGCCAAAGCTTGGCAGTAAAATAAAGGAGCTGGACATCTCTTGTTAGAAATACAAGCATTCCGAAGAGAAAAAAAACCCCAACTAGATAGGAAAGTTCTGAAGCAAATAAGAAGTTTCCTAGCTAAGAAGTTATTTGATTTTATTTCTAGAATGGGATCAGACTGACGTGCAAATCAAAAAAACGCTATCCACAGAAGTAAGAATACATTCAGTAAAAAGCGGTATTCGTCATCACATCCCAAAGGACCAAAGGTAATGTGCCTTGTAAAGTCGAGATACGAAGGCGGCTTGGTGCAGTAAAAGAATCAGAGATTTTATGTAGTCAATCCTCAGGATGCACTAACGGCATGCATAGGACTGGGGCGACAATTTTCCCTCATCATATTCCAAATCTACGAAGACCCATAGAGAAGCCAAAGCTCTATACAGCTTGGAAACACAAGGTTAGAACAGGCAGAAGAAGATCAGATCCCTATAGCTACAGGCCTCAGTTGTATTTTATGCGTCACAGAAATGCAAGGGCATTACTGAGAAGGTTCTCCTCGCAAAGCAAGGTCTCAGCACCACTTGCAACTGCGCCTTATAGTTTCCATCCTAGGCCAGCTAAACAGCGCTCACTCACGCCAGAAAACCCCAACAAAAACCCCCAAGATATAGAATTACGACTCATACTCGCTGCTGCCTAATATCACAAACCCGCATACACGTAACTGGAGTGAAGGAACGAAAAAAACCTTTGCAACGGCAATGGGGACTTTTTTCTCTCTCTAGGAAAATAGGTGATGTGAGCAGGTACAAAGTAATGGTAGAGGGACAACCCAACCCATGTCGCAAAATCCTGTTACATCGATTTCGGCCTCATTTTACGAGGTGTTGCATCATAGCAAAACAGCTCACGACACCAGATACCTCGAGGCGCAGAGCCATTGCATCAAGCCCTAAGCCCTAAAAAAAGATCCAAGCTAAACGAGACAGAGCACAGAAGAGAGAAGGATGGAATATAGATCGCCAGCGTTACTATCAATGAAACATCACAAGACAAACGAGCACAAAAACAATAAAAACTCTTGATGCTTACACAGATTCTAGAAGTAAATAAGTAGTGGGAAGTAGCAAAACGAGGACGTCGCTGCTTGTGTGCGCCGCACTACTGAAGTAGCCAAGGCAGGACGTCGCTGTTTGCGTGCGCCGCGGTGCTGGTGGCGGAAGTCAGGAGTCCCAACTGTAACCCTAACCCTAATTCTCAGCCGTGCCTATGGATGCCGTCTATGAATGAAATCTTGGTTGATACATTCAAGTGCATCCATACATCGGCCCTTAGAGGCCAATTTTAGGTCCATTTATAAGACTCATATTTGGGTAGCCTTTGGAGCCTCTTCTTCTCCACTTAGCGTTGATTAACATCATGGAGACCACTTATCTTCATTAATTAATAAGGTGATGCTAATGAATCCAACTATGCTAATGTTGGTTTTTGGTGTTTGTATCCATGTAGCTTGAGAGTTTCATGTGCCATTCAAAGCAAAGGATTAAGGTGGGGCAGATGAAGCCAGACAGAAATCTGAAGTTCTGATGTGTTCAGCAAGCTTTGTAGTTTTATTTTTCTGCAAGAATGATGGAATAACAGTCAAAGTTACCAGAAAACAAAATAAAAAATCTATGTACAGCATCAATCAATCTAGCAGGTTAGTGAAGGAACAGAAAAAATGCAAATTTAGTTGTAGAAGCACTTGCTTGCTCAATACACCTGCCATGGTTCTCCAGTTTAGAGACGAAACTCCAAATGCTCTCTGTAGCAGTTGACCCTAAAAAAGCTAGCTTTGCAAAACCCAGTACCAAAAACTATGTCCAGTCCAGTTGCAATGAGGAAAACCAAAAGATATTTGTTGGGTTTGGAAACTTAGCAAAAGAATGTGAGCGATTGCCCCATATTACTCTCTGGGGATGTCAGGTGATTTCGTTAGATTTCTTGGGTTACAAAACTAGTGGCACTACTGGGTCTGCTGCTTCCAACACTGAAGCTCTGAATTGCAAGGATAGATGGCTTTATAGGCACTTCCGTGACGGGTGTCTGGTTTGTCAGCATTCCTATGATGCGTGGCATGTTGGGCCGCAAGTGAGGTGCATCTTGGGTGCACAGCAGAGCGATTCTCATCAACAACACAGCTTGCATCTCATCACATGTCTCCCTTACTTCAGGGTCAATCAATTCCAGCGCTTGATCCTCCTCATGCAACTCCCACGCCTAACAAACACCACAACAAACACTTTCATGACACTTTCAAACTGCTGGCCTTTGGAGACTGACTGGGGAGGGGGGGCGACACTGACTGATGACTGACTGACTGATCATCAAGGAGAAAACCTTGCAAGTGGGATGGAAGTGCTACTTACCCATGATAGAAGGTATTGTTGATCTTTCTGAAGCTTGGGATTCATGTTCTTTCTACCACTGACAAGCTCCAACAGAACAATGCCATAACTGAACACATCAGCTTTTGTTGTGAGCTGGCCTTGTAATGCATACTCAGGAGCTACATAACCCCTGCACATGACAAAAGAGATCACCTGATTCAGTACAACATGGTGATTATATTAAACATCTTAAGGTTCAACATCAATTACCAGTGTTGGTTGGGTACCAAGCTGGAACCTTCATATCTAGACTGATGTTGGTCCCAGTATCAAATCATCAACCAGACTGATATGACTTGAGGCAATTCCAACCTCATATTAGTACCTGCCTGGTAAGGACATGAGGTAAATACCAGCCTTGGATCCTAATAGGTACCAGGCTGGAATGAAATTTTCAAAAAAGATCCAATACCGGTACAGTTGATACCCCCCCCCAAACACTGCTCAATACACACACATGCTAGAAATGCAGCACCAAATTTGCAACAAAACAGATATGAAGGTATGATGCCCATCAGATCTTTGAAGCCAGAAAGTGGGGCTCATGGTTGAATGAAAACAGAGTGAGGAGAAAGTCAAGGGTCTATTCTTTTGAATCAAGGGAAATTCTTTTTGTACCTTGCACCTGCCACAAATGTGTGGAGCTTGTCTGCATCTCTCTGGAAAAGCCGTGCAAGGCCCAAGTCAGCAATTTTGGGGCTAAGATTTTTGTCAAGGAGAATGTTGATAGCTTTGATGTCAGAGTGGACGAGATGCGCCTCCATCTTGGTGTGAAGATGGGCCAGTCCTTGTGCTGTCCCTAATGCTATGTTGAATCGGCTTTTCCACTCCAGTTTCATGCCCTTTGCCGGCTCTGTAAAATGGACACACCAGTGGGGCAGGTCATCTCTGGACTTACACATGTGTTCACAACTTCATCAGAACCCAGATGCCTTGCATTTCTATTTGCAGCATTGACTACAAACCAAAGAGACATTTCAAGGATTTGTGTAAAGGGGCGGTACCAAACAAGGCTTGGGCAAGGCTTTTGTTGTCCATATACTCATACACCAAGTAGCGGATGGACAAGGTCAGGGAACAGGCAAGAAGGCGCACAATGTTGGGATGGTGCACACTGGCAATCACTTGCACCTCCTTCAAAAATTCATGTTTGTCTTGTCGGGATTTCAGTGACAGCTGCTTTATTGACACTTCTGTACCATTTTGCAGGACTCCCTGCAGTTGTCACAAATCAATCCAGAGTGGAGAAAGTTTGTTTGTGAGTCCCACTTTTGTGTCACAGAAATTCTTGCATGAAAGAGTCCCATTTGTGTGGCAGACAGACAGAATCTATGGTGTGACAAGTGTGGTTCTTTACCTTGTACATGGCACCGAATGCCCCTTCTCCAATTTTGTTTCTTGGGTGGAAGTTCCTTGTTGCTGTCTTCAGCTCTTCATACAGTATGACACAACTCATTTGCTGTTGATGCAGATCAAAAAGATCTGTTGAGCACGACACAGACAATTATTAGACTTTCTTAGGACTGCAGCCAAACAAAAGGAAGAAAGAGGAAATTTGCAGAAATAAGGCTAACATTCCAGACCCCCTGGTGCCATTCTTCTTCACACAATGTTTGCATACATTTTTGTGTTCCTCAATTACTGACCAGCAGAAGCAAATAAATGCCTTGACTGTGCAGAAGTGTTGTTGTTCTGCTTTTGACGGTAGGCACACAGACAACAACACAACAGTAGCCCTAAAATCACCACCGCTGCTGCCACCACTGGAACCACAATCTTCACAATATTCTTGCCCTGTTGCTGCTTTGCCTGAGCTGACTGTGTATCTGACCACAGTAAAAAAATGACCACAAAAAGTGCTCCTCATTTAGTAATCACACAGCTCAGGCTGCCATTGTCTCCTGGTAGATACTTGTGAGACTAAACACATGAGATGGCCGATATGGAGATACATTTCAAGTATTAACTACTACCTTGTATTGGTGATGGTAATATGGATTGCATTGTCAGAGCCAAAAGTCTATATGGCTCACCTTCAGCCAACTTGGTTGAACTATCATCACTCTCCTGAGATGTGTGCAGCAGCAGCCTCTCGGAGGAATGCATGTGGGTGGTGGTGGTGCTCAAGCTTTGTAAATCAAACTGGTTATGGCTCAAATTTCTGGTTCAATCCAAAAATCACATTCTATTTAGTAGCGTAAATATTGCAAACCACATGGGTATCACTACACAGAAATGAAACTTCATGAAATATGATTGCTTGAAGAATAGAAAAACGTACACAATTCTCTGAATATGAATTTTGTGTACATGAATTATAATTTCCTCTGGAAAAAAGATCCAAAGTAAGTAAATTCAGCAGAACAGAATTTCGCATCTGCCACAACTCACAATTGGGTAAGTTTTGGAAGACTGACTAACAAGTCTGGTACCATCCCTGTAAACCCATTGTGACTGAGATCCCTGCAGGCAAACTTCACAAAAGGAAAATGAGCACTTCAATGAGACACATCATCCTTTCAACATGAAAAAACCCTTCTTCTCAATTCTGCCATACCACTCAACCACAATGAGATATAATATTAAGTCTCATGAGAAATTGAGAAATCTCCATACCCAACTAAAATGAGACGTGATTCCCAAAAAATGAGTGAAACTTAACTGCATCTACATTTGACCTAAATCCAGCTAAGGCTCTAAACCACATACGTAATAATTTTGTTAAATGCCCCAATCCAGAAAGAAAGACTATTTCAGAATGTCAGAATGTTAATAAAACCTGCAACAGACCCGTATCTACTTTGAAGGTTTAGAAAGAGACAGATAAAAAAAAAGAGAAGAAGGTTTGGTGACCTACATGAGCTCTAAATTTCTCAAAGCATCCCAGCGGGTAGGAATTGGTCCAGATAAGTTACAATGTGAAAGATCTCTGGTATGACAACAAACACAAAAGCAGCTTTTTAGTAGTAAAATCAACAGCTGATGAATGAGAATTCGTCAGACTTTGAAGGTTATTTAGAGACAGAAATAGAAAATTGCAGCTGAACAAAACCTCTTCTAGAAAATGAATTTGCCTCACAAATTAGATGAGTTCTGGAGACTACTTCCATCACATACATAATAAGCAAGTCAAACTGACTTTCTTTCATGGAATCTTCAGGCACTTACATTTGAATGAGATTTGTGAGATGTTGAGCAATCTCATCAGGAAGTGATCCTTGTAGTTGAGGATTCTCAGATAAATTTCTGTGACCATTCATGAATGGGGAGGGGCGTGTGGTGCATGAGCTTGATTAGAACCCAGAGACTTTGACATAAATAAACCAGAAAAAAATTTGCAACAAAATAATCCTCAACAAAAAGCCTCTCAAACCTTTATTTTTGTATTGTAACCACAATTTCCCAGCCTAGTCGTCAAGCTCTGTGTTTAAATTCTGTGAGTCTCTTAGGTGCTTACAAATATTGTAGGTTGATAAGCTTGCTGAGAGCTGATGGTAGACTTCCAACAATGCCATAGTTGTACAACTGCCTGCATGATCAGAGTCCCACCATGAAAATCCACAAAAGCCCAAAAAATAAAAAAACTCTTAGACAAAACATCCATGACCAGCGGGCCCACTTTACTTCTGGCATGATCTTGCTTGCAGTTCTGTTTTTCTCTTCTGTGAATTTGGATGTCTCTTCATCATTGCAATGCATCAAAGCTCAAAGCTCAAAGCTCAAAGCTCAAAGCTCCAAGCTCAAAGCTCAAAGCTCCAATATCCAAGCTCGAAGTTCAAAGTTCAAAGCTCTAAGCTCCAAGCTCAAAGCTCTAGCTGCTGCCGATGATTCATGACCTATAGCTCCAGCTAATGCAAGATCTTTCCCGGGAAACTCCTGTAACTAGGTTGCAGTACTTTCAGTGTTGTTAGAAGCGAAGCTACAACAACAATGCATATAAAGATGCTCAAGAGTGTAGTAGAAAACGTAGTACAGAGAGGTGATGGAAGAGTAGTCAGCATGTTGAGATTGTACTGCAGAGGGGGAGCAAGAGACTCCCACCCACTGAGCTCCGCATGGATCCAGTAGATTGCTGCTTCCATTTGCATTCCAGTTCTGTTGTAACGAAGGTGTCTCTTCCCCCCATGCACGCAAAATTTGTTGCACGGCAATCACTGCAACAAAAAATAATTCAACAGATCAAGAGCCGGCACTTATACTGACAATTACAGTAATTGTGCATCGCGAGCTCATGGAAGAACTGATCATCAGCGAAGTGTTTGATACATCTTGCAGGCAGTAAAAAGTCGTAAACCATCGATGAACTGCAGTAATGTGTGCACTATTTTTTCATACACTAGCTGATGCTACTGCTGCACTTACCATCGGACTGAAGCGTCGCCGCTGCAACACCATATTCCTTGTGAATCTGAATCAAGCTGGAGATGAAGAACAGCAACAACAAGAGACCTAAGCTTATACTGATCCGTGTCGTCATTGCGGCGACTACCCAATTCGTCTTCTTTGGGCACGAGCCACACCTGAGGCTAGCTCTAATTATTCTTCTCACTGCTACATGCACTGCAAGCTCTGGATCTACAGTCGACACGCCTTCTCTCACTACAGGAGCTCCGACCTGTAGCTACTTCAATCTATAACTCATCCTGCAGCCTTTGCTCCAGGCACTGCTCCGGCATTTCTGTAATCACTTTCTGCACGCCTCATGGTCCTAGTAGTAGTCATTATGTGATCTTCTTCAAGTCTAGTTCTCTTCAGCTCCAGCTCCTCTTCTTCAAGCAAGTCCCAAGTATGATCCCCCACCACCCCGAATCTTCTTGTCGTCCTCGTCCTCGTCCTCGTTCTCCTCTTCCTCCTCCAGGTAGCTGCAGCTGCAAGAAGTCAAGAGAACCAAGCAACCACGCAGCTTGCTTTTCTGATCTTCACAAGAAGCTGATCTCCATCACCACCACAATGCAGCAAAGAGCTGGAATCTTGTGGCAGTAATTGTGGACTTGTCCAAATTTGGCTACAGGTCAGAGAGTGAAGTAGAAAAGCTTAGGAATTGTTTTTTCTAATATTTTGGCGATATGATTGAAAACCACCCCCCCTCTCCCCTCGACTTTTTTTCTTTTGGCTTCTATGGGGTCTAAAGATGATTATTTCTGACAATATTTCATCATAATGTGGCGACTTTTTGCCATTTCTTCCTCCAAATTTTTTTTTGTATCTGGTGAATTGGCTTCTTTTTTTTTCATTCTTTATTTATTTTTTAATTTTTTGGCTAGGATGGGAAAATTCGTCTAAAAGAAAAAGACTGGCTACAGCGTTTTCTTTTGGGTTTTATTCCCAAAAGATTGGCAAAAAAACCTTTCTGTTTGCTGCACTGGCTTTTTTTTTTTTGGTCGCCGCTAG
>Ga0209208_10005504_pt1 | contig 17646 bp, 19 predicted proteins | sample S1TSphfallax_3_FD_187694 | JGI IMG/M metagenome (GOLD analysis project Ga0209208, IMG submission 187694) | Host-associated microbial communities from peat moss isolated from Minnesota, USA - S1T2_Fd - Sphagnum fallax MG (SPAdes) (version 2) | ecosystem: Host-associated > Plants > Peat moss >... | reverse complement strand
CACACATGAATGTAATGCTCCATCTTCAAAGACTTCAAAACTCACTCAATTATGTAAACCCTGAATCCAACTCTTCTTCTCAGTGCATAAGGTAATAGCAATCAGATTTTGCTTCAAACTCTTTTGTTTTGAAAACATCTAGGAGTGAGAATTTGGTGGGATTTCGGTTGCAGGAACATGGGTTGCATGCATGCAGGGTATCTTTTGGCAACAGCAATTGCTGCTTCCATTGCCATATGCAAATTCTCATTTCCAGCAGGATTTTGGTTGCAGGAACGTGGTTGCATGCAGGATATCATTTGACAACAGCCATTGCTGCTCCATCACTGCTTTCATTGCCATATGCATTCTCATTTCTGGGATGGGCACCAGGATTACTGGCAATCACAATCTGTGGCCTGGTGTCAAGCTATGCATATTGCTTACTTTCTCAAGTCTTAGATGATTGTGCTTCCAAAGGCCATCGATTCTATCGTTTCCGTGAACTCTCCCAATTTGTAATTGGTAATCAATCATTCCTTCTTTCTTCCCTCAAATTGATTTTGACAATTCTTTCACCCAAATTTGTGATTGGTAATCAATCATCCCTTCTTTCTTTCCTCAAATTGATTTTAACAATTCTTTCTCCCAATTTGTTATTGGTAATCAATCATTCATTCCTTCTTTCCTCCCTCAAATTGATTTTGACAATTCGCTCTCCATATTTGTCATTGACAAATCAATCATTCCTTCTTTCTTCCCTCAAATTGATTTTGACAATTCTTTCTCACAATTTGTCATTGTTAATCAACCATTCCTTCTTTCCTCCCTCAAATTGATTTTGACAGTTCTTGGGATTCAAATTCAGTGTTGACATAAAATTGCACAATTCCTGATCTGCAAATCCATCCCTTAGCTCATTTGTTCTGGATTTTGCAAATTGCTGTTCAGTGTGAGAAACATTGTGAAGCTTCTTCTTGTTGTGGGTTTTGTGTAGGGTGGGGGCATTCCTGAAATAAGGGACACAGGATGTGCTAGTCAAGTTTGGCCTTGCACCTTGCGAATATCCCTTACCCATGCACCACAAGGCAAACATTATAATGAACCTAAACAAACATAGATCCCCATGCATAAGAGCAGGACAGTACTTAAAACTACTTAAAAATGAGAAGAATCTTAACCTACTTAGCTGTAAGTAGGTGTAAGATCCTCCCACTCTTAAGGAGGTGGTGTTTAGGAGGGATATTTGAATGGATATAAGGTGCCCTCCAAATACACTTTGGAATTTTCTCCAAGTTTTTCATGTATCTCTAGTTCTATTACTATAGATGCTGCAAAGAATGGGAAAATTCTTCAGTAAATCTCTATTTGAAACTAAATAGAGGAAACTCTGAGCTTGAAAGTTCATCTGGTTTCGATAATCTAATTTTCTATTATGCTTTGATCAATCAACAACCCTAATTAAGCAGCAAATTATCATTAAAAACTCCAAGAAAGCCCTTATAGAAATACATTACAACATGAGGAAGGAAGATGAACAACACTGTGAATCTACATATCTCCTCAAAAGCTAAACACTAGTTATCAGTGATGAAGAAGATGTTGCAAAAACAAAAGTCCAGCTGGTTGTGTAATCTGGTGTATTAGGACTTAACCTGCACTCATGTCATAATAGCTACTGATTTAGAAGCTTCATATCTATGCAGGACAAAAATGGACGAGATTTTTTGTGATGCCTGTGCAATTCGGAGTATGTTTTGTGACTGTTATTGGTGCTATTTTAGCAGGTGGCAGTGCGGTTAAGGTATGGATTGTGTATGTCAAAATTTTGGCTTCTATTTTGTGAAAATTTCTGACAACTTCAGAACTTGAGCTGCTAGGAAAATTTATAAACATGCACTCACATATGTCTTGTTTACTTTAGTGGGGTCAAGAGCATCATGGAAGAATGTGCACATACGTACATTTAGGACAAGCACCTCATCACAGGCTCCATTGTAGAAATTAAAACTTGTGATGATATGAGATATTGACATGGTTCACAACCCGAAAACAAAGCGCTGGATGATTATGGATTTCTATGATTCTCATAAAGAAGGCTCTTGATCTGTGCAGCTGATTTATAAGGGAGCAAATGCCAATGGGAGTATTCCATTAGCAGAATTTGTGGCAATGTTTGGTGCTGTGATGATACTTCTTTCACAACTACCATCCTTTCATTCACTGCGCTATATCAACTTGGTTTCTGTAATACTGTGCTTAATCTACAGCCTTGCTGCTACTGTAGGCTCTGTTTTGGCTGGTATAAATCTCTTTCAGAAGTGTTCTATCAAATGTTTTATGTGCCCAAATCCTCTGAATTTTCTGCATTTGTTAATCATCATGCCTTCATGGTACACAAAAGTAATTGTATATTCGTTGTTGATTACTGATAGTTTTCCCTGTTCTTTATACATTGTGCAATGACAGGCTATAACAAGCACATCCCACCTAAAGATTACTCTGTAGTTGGAAATCCCACTGACAAACTGTTTGGTGTTTTCACCTCACTATCGGTCATGGCTGGAGTTTATGGGGTGGCAATAATCCCAGAAATACAGGTATACCTTTTTCTATTGGAACCTTGTTTGCTTACCTTGCATATTCTGGTTGCAAATTGTGCTATGACAGTCTCCCACTCTATGCAACAAGCCTACAGCGACTTGCACTAGATTTGCATCATAAATAGCCTTAACAAAGGAAATTCATATATGTTGCTTATAAATGATCAATGTTGCACTAGTTTATGTGCATTTAACAATTGGACTACTAATGGAACCAATTGGGTAATGTTGTACATTTCTTCTGCATTTAGCAATCGGGCCACACCATGGGAACTGAATGGGCTCCTGTAGTGCACAATAATAATGTGTTCTTTTGGAAAACATGATCATCATAATTAAAGGGACTAACTCTATTTTTCTCTTAGAAAGGTAGTAAACTCTTGCCCACAATATGGTGGAGATTTAAAATTCCTATTACTTTCTTAATGAAGACAATTAGCATATCATAAGAATCAATGAAACTTGAAACAGTCAATAAAAAAGTTCTCTTGTGATAATACTCACAAAGTTCCACTAGAATTATGGACAGGCGACAATTGCACCTCCAATTGGTGGGAAGATGGTGAAAGCTATTGCATTGTGCTACACAGTAGTGGTGGCCACTTTTTATTCAGTATCCATTGCTGGGTACTGGGCTTTTGGAAATGATGCACAAGGGAATTTATTTGATAACTTGGTGCCAAGTTATGGACCCCAACTTAATCCAACTTGGCTGGTAGCTATTTCGGGCTTTTCAATAGTTGCTCAACTCCTTGCTATTGGCCTGGTAAGATAACACCTGAAGCTTTCCATTTTGCTAATTAATATTGACCACGACCCAATTTTTAAAACAACTAGAACCTAACTCTTAGAAATTAAGAGCAAAAACAAGTTTTGGACTTTGGTGAAATTGTGTATCTTTCTATCGTAAACTGAATTGAAATCGTGTTCTTAAATAGCATCCAAAGATTTCTAAATCCTACCATTGTCAATTTGATTGTGTTCCATGCAGGTGTATCTTCAGCCAGCATTTGACGTATTTGAATCATTAACAGCTGATGCAAATTGCGGGAGGTACACCTTGCGCAATGTGGTTCCTCGATTAGTTTTGCGTTCAACTTATGTGTCCTTGGCAACATTTCTTGCAGCCATGCTTCCATTCTTTGGGGACATAGTCTCCCTAGTTGGAGCATTTGGATACACACCATTGGACTTTGTCCTACCCATGCTTTTCTACCAACTTGTGTTCAAGCCATCAAGAAGGACTTATATGTTTTGGCTCAACTGGGTCATCATAGTGACTTTTACAACAGTTGGAATTGTTGGATGTATAGCTACAGTACGTCACATTGCAATTGATGCCAACAATTATAAATTGTTTGCTAATGTGTAAAATATGACCAATGCACCAATAACAATGCCAAACAAATTATGCACGGAGCACTTGGAAAAGGAAGAGGCATAAGTGCCAATTTCAGTGCCATCTCTTTACAAGGAGGCCCAAATCCATTTTCTTTGCCATGTCTTTATGAAGTATACTGCAGAAAGAGTTTGCTTATTAGCAACTTCAATGGGTATTGTAAAGAGATTTTTTGTAGTTTAGAAAACTTTTTTGTGCACTTCATTTAAAAATACTCTCCAAGAATTATCTGAGGCTTAAGTCAAGATCATGCTCAAATTTGCTCAAGTAGTTCTCCCTTTTCTCAATTTCATGGAGTTGCATAAATTCTATGAAGTTCTATCTTTAATCTGGCCAATTTGCAGAGAAGTTGATTCATGATTTGTCTTTAAGATGCAATTGTCTCCTTTGGTTATAGTATTTCTTTTGTCCACAAACAGCAACTTATTAGGGTAGTGATACATCATTCTCAAATTTTGTTGAAGGAATCCTCACAATTTGATGTAGTTGCACAAACTTTATGAAGGTTATGTTCCAATTTCCAGAGAAGTAGATTGCCTACTCTCTCCCATGATTACCATGGATTTATGGTTGCAAGTGCTAATTGATGAGGGCATTGATTCAAAACAGATTAAATCAATATTCACATTTTGTCAATGAGCAATCCTTTCAATTTGATGGAATTACACAGATACCATGGAGTTTATTTTCCAATTTAGGGAATTGATTCATAGTCCATTTTGAAATATTATCTCTGTACATCTATATACTAAGCTGGAGGGGTGAAGGATTTTTGTGAAAAAGATGCCCCAAACTAACCAGATGTTGAGGATTTTTTGTTTCTGAAATCACCATATTTAGACAAAGTTTCTAGTGGGTCGCCAAAAATGTAGTAGGATTCTTAAACTTTTCTATTTTCCTCTCTAACCTATAGTCAAGTTTGGCTAACTCCTCTTCTGGACGATCACCAATCTGGCTACATCAAAAAATTGAAATAAATAAATAAAATCCTGAGTTAAATGTTTTATTTTACCTTTACTTTTTGCAAGAACTACTTACAAGCATGTGAATGGTACATACAACCATGAAATTTCATCAGTGTTTGTTTTGTCTCAAGTTGTCTCAAGTTTCAACCTTGCTAAGGATATTTTCCTTGCTAGTTCAATGTTAAGGAAGTGTTTTTCTTACTAATTCAACACAACACCACATGTATCTTAACCCAGAAGCACAAAATGAGTCTCAGTGTTTGATTAACTTGCAGGGGCAAATTAGTAAACAACCCCTCAATCCTTTACAGGTTCTTTACCAGAATTCAGATTTGGGATAAGGAAACAAAATTTTGCAGAATTTTTTAAGTAGATTGCATGTAGATGGGCTGGTATGTAGGTAAATGCTAGTGGGGGTTGTTAGTAGGTAGGTAGCAAAACAGCCAAATTGCCACCTGCCATGATTAGCAAGGGAACTGGAACCCCAACGGAAAAGTGGTCATTGTCCCACCCTAGTTCAGCATAAATTTCAAACTGAGATGGATTTCAAACTTTTGAAGAAACAAGGATTGACGACAACAAAACAAATGTGATCTACTGTCGGTACTGAGCTGAACCAAAACCGAATCTGACATCCAGATCCTGTATATAATATACGAGATAGATCACACATCTGTTTCACCAGGCTTTCATATGCAGTAAAACCAATGTAGCACCACTGCACAAGAATTCCACATTCTTGTTCAGAAACAGTGTTGGCCACACAAATTGTCAACAACAATTGTCATCAAGCCAACGATCGATGCTGATTTCTTGACATCTGAACATATATTGGCACAGCAGCAGATATTAGAAAAACTGGATGTGGCCTTCTACAAATGATAAACGTGCATCAAGATGAGAGAGGGACCTTGCTGTACATCTTGCATGCACTTCATTTCTTTGGCTGTGGCAAAACACTAGACAGATGATTAGTATTAACATAACAAAGCTGTGTTTTCTCATGATATCAAAATACCTGCTGCCTGGAACAAGGTCTATTTGGAGGTTTTTTAAAACCCTAAGGTGGTAGATCTTACTTATGTCCTTAGCAAAAAGGACTGTGTTGTGCTCATCTCTCATGCAAATGACACACTGATTTAGTAATCTAAAGCTTCTTTCTACCAGCAAGAATACGTGAAATTTGCAGTCCTCTACTGAAGGCCTGATTGAAAAGCAGCCGTGTCTGAAACTCAGAGACAAAGGGAAACCATGACAGAACTGCAATAGGTGTGAATAATAGAAGTCCCATTGTGAACTCGTATCCTCGTGCCAATGATTTCACTGACTCCCAAAACCCAATCCTGACCACAATTGGTTTGCATGCTTGAGCTATCTGCAAGAACCAATAACTGGATAAGAAGATCAAGCAATCTGCAAGATTGATCAATAACTGCGTAAGAGGACTGCCGTCTTCTGTGAAGGGAGAGAAAAAGAATGTGCAATTCAGTCGTCAACTACTCATACAAGCTTGAAATAGTTCATATATTCTACTATGGGACCCATATGTCAGAAACATTCGACAGATGATGGCTTTCTTCTCAGCTCAAGAGTCTGACTAAGACTGCCCACTTTCATCACACTCATCCCACTCAGATGAGGTCACTCCACGACATAAGTTGCATATTATGCCAACACACACAGCCCATTAAGTCATTTCCTACTTAAGAGTTCCAAATTTTATATGGGTTGTATAGACAAACCTGCAGAAGTGCCCACCCTGTTGGAATGAATGCCAAAATACTTGCAAAGAAATCACCAACTGTGAAGTCCCTCACATGGAGGACAGCAAGCACTGATATTGAGCCAATGAAGAGCATGGCTTTCAGGAGTCGAAACATGAGCTGGAAATCTGCACTGAACTTGTCCCTTCCAATTGACACTATCTGCATTGTATGTCATCATCACAAGAAGTAAAAATTGTGCTTGCTTGGAGGAGTTACTTCATTCCTTTTTGATAAATGTAATATTGAAGCCAAGATCCATCAAACTCTGAAAGCAGCTTCCATGTGTTTCTGCTTAATGATTTGATAAACATCCAATGTTGGCAGGAAGCAAGAAAGAAAAGCTCAAGTGCTGCATCCATTATCAAATCATATATGTGGCACTGTCAATCTCCACTTGCTTGGTTTTATGATTAAAGAATCTGTGTTTGGACCAGCACATATAAATTGAGAACAGAAGAGGAAGCAAAATTTCAAAATGGATGAAGGAAAAACCTTTAATATTGTCAGAACTGCGACAATGACAAGCCATGAGAGCCCATATACCTGACAAGGTCAAGAACAATACTAATGATCAGTAAAAAGATACCAGATATTCAAATTATGTGTGGAAAATTAGAATACCATGCAAACCAGATTCTGTTATGTTCATCCATGCTCAGAACCATTCCAATGCTCAGTGATGGTCCACACAAAGCATTAATATCCAAGTCAATGGAAATATAACAATAGGAAGGAGTATATGGGAGGAACATACACTGATGCTGCGATTTTTTGACACTTCTACTATATGCAAGTGGTAGACAATCCCATACTGAAAGAGGAAAAATCTGAATGCAAGTAAGCACTCAATGAAACGACCACAAATTCCTGTATACTTAAGGTGCTCCTGTTCCTCATCCCACCATGATTCCCAACTCTTGTTGCCCTCAACTCCAATCCCTCCCCTGCCAAATACAGTACATGAAAGCCTTATATGTCAGGACCTATGGAAAAAGCAAACTGAACAACAGGTCTCATCATAGGTCTTGCCATCAAGAGCACTGCAGAGTCTTGAATGCATGTGCAATCCAGAAATACTGCCTTCTACAGGGCTCACTTCTGGTGTCAGACAAGGAAAAGTTTGCTTTAAAAGCACCTCCTCTTAAAAGGGCATGTTTGAGCAGTATTTACCTGTTGTTGATCCACTTGTTCCAGTCGTCCCAGTCCTCCACAATCTTCTGCCATTCAAAACCTGATGGGTTGAACAAGAAGGGAGCAAAAAGCCAAGTTGCAACCAGAAACCACATTGAAATTGTGATCAGGATGTATGTTACAGCTCCGCTGGTAGACCTTGAGACATAAATCGAGTACACAATGAGTAACAAGAGCAACTCAATTGCTTTTGTAAAGTGGGAACGCGAGTATAGCCTGTAGTTCTCAGCAAACCGCTCATGCCGTACAACAAAACCCCGACCAGTAGATCTGTATTTGGCTCCTCCATGCAGCACAGTCCGGCCAAAGTAGTGTGTTCTTGTTCCTAAAGAAAAGGTGAAGAACACAGAGGCAAGCTGCAGCTGCATAGTCAAGAAATCACTCAGGGCTGTTCGGAAACCCCTTTCAAGCCCTATCTCCATCACCATGGGGAGGGACATCAGCAGCCCTAATTGCACCAAGGCTTGTGAACCCAAGGCTGCAGTGAGAGCTTTGTTGTTTGCTGAATGGATAAGAGAATTGTCCACACCACTAAGTGCAAGGTAGACACGGCCATACAGAAAGACATATACTGTGAGCACAACAATCTGCACCGCACATATCAAACATCAGATTACCATAGTACCAAAAGCAATCCTGATGACAACATTCCACCTGTAGCAGAGGCATATTTAGCCGACCATTTCAACTTATCAGCTTAGATTTTTCAGGGTTGGGACAGGATGTTCACCATGCTGCTGAAGTAGTATCCAACTGTTGTAAAATATGCTGATAACATGCGGAAGAAGTCAAAGCGGTGGCCAAGTCGATAAATATCTCTACTGAGGACTTGTTCTCCATTACCATTTGCAATCTTTGCCTCAAAAAGAGAGATTTGATTGAGCCCCACATCACGCCCCTTCCCAACTTGGATATATTCATGATGAGTCACATTTCCTCGTCTTAAAATTGAGTTGAAACCTATTTACAGTTTGCAAATAACCTCATGAAGAATTGTGTAAATTGTTCATTGAGCCAGCCACAAAATCACTTATATAACTTACTTCAGATCATATGTATTTTAGGGAGTCACTCCACAAAAAAATCTTGATGATAAACTGAATTTAATGAGGAAGGATGCTAACCTGCAAATATGTCCTCACTTAAGTTGATGACACGGGAGGCCTTGCTCATTCCTCCTCTGGTGATGTGGAAGAGTCTGTCAAATACATCTGGGTGACCATAATGGAAACGGACCCTGTGTATTACCACCTCACGAATATCAAAACAATGGTTCATCCACAATAGTATAATATCTTAAACAGTCTTTCATCCTGCTATTTCATATATCAATCAAAGGAGGAAATCTGAAACAGATTCTGAATGTCAAGTTGATTGGCAAAATAGAATTGACTCTGTTGAGTGGTGAAATCTGAGTTATTCTTGTTACATGCTTCAATGCCTTCAATAAATGGAAGCAAAAAATATTCTGTCAAATTTCAAACTAAGAAGCTCATTCCTATCGAACAATGTTACACTGCAAAGAACACTGAAATGATGCATAAAATGTGTTTACGGTATGTCCCCAGAAGAGAGCACTCACTTTAGGGGACTGGCAAGCACACGCTGTCCAATAGTCACAAAGCTTGTCTCTTGATTGGACATGAACCATGCTAGAGATGACACACTGCAACCATACACCCAAAATTCAGGACTTTCTGTGTGAAATACACAAGAAACTACAGCACACAAGGAAGGAGCCCAAGGATCCTTACATCAGGACCTCTTTTTCTAACAGTGCTTGTCTTGCTGACCATTGAGTGGCCACTGCACTTTGAATCGGGTACAAGAATCCAACTCTCAAATACAACCATATGCATTGATTTTTAAGCCAAGTGCAATTTCTAACTCACAGACACAACAAGGCCCTTTGAAATGAAATGCTTCACAACACAGTTGGGCATGACAACTGGTTCTCAAACCATCACAGAACTAAACTTTTTGAGCATATAATCACCTGCCAGTGAAGATATGCTCTCGCACACCTAGAATGGTGGGTGGGCGTACTCCATGAGGCTCATGAAACTCTTCCAGCAAGTTTCGCATCTTGAATGCCTCCTCCAAGTAATTATCCTATCCATTCCAGAATGATCATAAAAAAGTGGGTGCATGTGGTCTTGCATTTCTACCACCTTGACTACAATGATTCACTATAAGTCAGAGTCTGACATTCACAGTTCCTAGATTTAATGTCAGATATTTTACATCACAATGCATCTTGTTCATGATGGTAGCTCAAAGAAACACAAAGAATAGATCAGAACACAGAGCTAGGAACTGACTTGATTCATGTCAATAGCCTGAAGGCCTTCTCCACGAGTAAAAATGATTGCATGATTTTGGTTCTCAGGCTTTCCTTCTCCAAGTTTGACAGGGCCAGGTAACCTGATTCGATATATTTCCTGGTCAAGATTATTCACAGCCTTTACCAGGACAGAGTAGTAAACCTTTTCAGTCTTGTCCTTGCGTCTCTCTTCCACTTCATCGATATATGCAACTCGAAGTGATGGGTTGCTGCATGGCACAACAGAACAGCACATGCACAAAAATATGCAGGCCATGATGAGAATTTGCAGGAATAGGTCACTACATTGACCCCCCTTATCCACATGTTCTTGAATGGTATCCATCATTTCCCTCATTGAAGCACCATTTACTGTCCCAACATGCAGAAGAATGGAGATCATTAACCTGTATCAGTTTCTGAACAAAAGGTCCAGAGCATACTTGAGCATAAGATTCAGGATCTCTGCAGCATTATGATGACTTTGTCGTTTTTGTTCACCATAGTTTTGACATGCCGCAACATAAGTGAACTTCATATCAGCAATAGCTTGTAACTTTGACCGTGTTGAGCGCTGACTCTTTTTCTGTTCATCTGGGGCATCGGTGATGACTTTGTACCCATTCACAAGCTCTGAAAACCATCACACACTGTCTCAGGAAAGAATCCAATTCATGAGAATGTCAGCAGCACCTAGTCACCATACACCAAGGAGAGTGCCAACCAACTTGTTTTACTTCTACCACTAGAATGTACTAAGTTTTATTAATGCTTGGAATTACCAGTCATTTCTGTGGACTTCTTTTGGCACCTGTTACATCTATCTGATCAAGTTCCATGAGGCCTGCAGACCTTTGAAAAGGACCATACTACTTAGAAACACAAACCTATTAATTAAAACAAGGGGAAAAAGTTATGCTGTGCTGAAAGTACCATCTTCAGTTGCCATGTCCAGGAAGGCCTGAAGCTCCAAAGCTCTTCTGTAGTACATCATGCCCCTCACTGCAACATCAGAGAGCCATGTGAGTTCAAAGAGATAGGCACAAAAGGTATAGCCCCAGATTCAAACACCACATACTGCACACAAGAATGCACAATCTGCAAGTGCAAAATCTCAAAGCTGTTCATGCCTAGAAGTTTCAGTCCAACACTGACAGTCTAAGGCTCCAAGCAATTCACATGCCAATTTGCAATTGAAACACAGCCAACACACAAAATGAAGTCCATAAACCTTCACATGGTCAGAAGGGTATATGTACCATCTCTCAAGCTTGGTATTCAGCTGTACAAGCAGATGTACAACCATCAAAAAAGCAAATGCCAAGAGACAAGCATTGCAACCTAACATGGTAAGAATACCTGTGCGCGAGAGTGTTTGACCTCGAAATGATGCCCACTCTCTGAGTTTATCCTCTTTAACTACATCGCCAAAAATTTCAGTCTCTGGATCTGTGATATTGACATCAACTCGCTGCAAAAAATTGTTCCACTCATCTGCAACAAAATTGCAATATGTTCAAAGTCATTACATGTGCAGTCCACAAATTAAATAGGCTGTGAAATAAGCATATTCAATAAAAAACTTTGCATGATTTTAAAATGCAAAAGAAAAACATAGTTGATCAATTGGTCAACTTTGAAGGCAAAGTTCACAAAGCATCCAGAGCTCTGATTATGTGTTGGTATCAAGCAGGCACTCTCATGTTCTTTTCTTCAAGCACTTTTTAAGCTCCAGGCTTGATGCCTTACACGCTGGTTGTAAAGCACCAAGCAGGAGCAGAGTGTCATTATCTTCTCTTCCTACCATTGCTCAACACCCAGCACTATCCTCAGTCCTAGTATCCCACCTGTAGGTGTACCTCAACCTAACTATGGCAGAAATGCACTTTTAGGGCAATCTGGCTTAAATCCTCTGCTGAGAGATCCTAACCTGGGTAAATTTTCTGAAGGTAGAACAAGACAGAAATGCCATCCTCATTCTCAGTCATCAGGTCATCTTTAGAGTAGACCACATTCTCCTTGTAGTAGGGAGTCAGGACACTACACAGGCCCAACATTGAAGATCCAATAACCATCAGTAACTATAAGGAATACATGCAAACAATAGCACACAAGTGACCCAATGCATGGGATACCCTTTCTACTTCTCAAGGACTTTTATACAGGTCATCCTCTTGGAAGACATTTCAATAGCCTTCCTGGTCAGTCACCATATTGACCCACCTGAAAGACAGCATGTTCCGTACTTGAGGGGCCCGTGGCATGTCCATGAACAAGGAATTTGTGAAGAATGCTATCCTGCGCCGAGCCTCAAGATTTTCAGGCACATCCATGGCTGACTCTCTTTCTGTCAACAAGAGGTGAAGCCTCTTAATCTGCAATCCACCAAACGAACTTATGTTTTTAATAATACAACCATGAACAGGTAGATTACACAAAAAGTGTCATGTTGAAAGAATTAATTACATACTTGTTCAATCCATGCCTCTTCCCGTGGTGGTGGAAACAGAACTGCTGGTTTCTCTCCCTTGGCTGAGAATAGCTCTTCTTTCCCTTGTTCTCGTGCAAGTGCACCATGACTGGATTCCCACATGTCCCTGGTAATACAAATTCAACTACATCTGTAACACACTGCCCATTACAAATACCAAGCCTCACACATACTGTACCCTGAAGGCCAATGTGTACAATGACCAACATGTACCTCATGGATTCAGTCATCATATCACGTGTCACCACTTCATACATATCTTGGAGTTTCAAGACTGCAAGGTCACGTGCAGCCTCAACTTCCTTTGGATCTGTATCATTCTTTTCCTGTCAAACCATACAACACTCCACATTGAGGGAGCACAATAACACAGCTGGAGCTCAAGGTGGTAGTTATTGGAAGGATCAATAACCTTCCCCATACCATTTCCAGGAATTCCCTACCATTTACCATGGCTGCAACACAGAATCACAGATATCCAGCTTTCTCACATTTGTCTTCCCAACCCAAGCTTTTACAGCAGCTTGCAGAAGAAAGAAACATACCAGGAGTTCTAAGAGTTCAATAAATTTCACACTCAAAACAGGAAGCTCCTTCAATCCGAAGTTCTGAAGGAGTGTATCCTCATCAATATTTGTCTGCACCTCATTCAGGAGCCCTTCAATAACCCTGATACAGTCCGTTCACATGGCAATTGATCCAGATGGTTAAGAATAACTTGTGCAACACTGAGCAAAAGATCTTCATACTGACAACAAAATAGTGAAGTAAGCAATTAATTCCGAAGGAAAATCACAAATATTAACTCAGGTCAAATAGTGCAGATGTTCTACCATTTGCAGTTGGATCAATCAGAAACCTAGACTTCTCACTGCACCAGAGTAAGATGACTTCCACAGTCATATCTTCCACATTCTTAGAGATTCTCATAAAGTGTAGAGTACCAATCCATGAAATCCAATGACAACCAACATTTGGGGTGGGAATACCTTGTCTCCACTTCACCAACAATAAGCAACTTTAGCACCCGCTTGAAGGATTCATAACATTCCACCACGGCTGACTTCATATACTCATCAGTCCTGATCTTCCGGAGCAGATCTGCAGTTCTACCAGTTTCTGCTGCTTGCCTTGCCATCTGCAATGCAATAGGCACCTGATTCATCACAACCATGAAGTTTCATCAGGACAAAGGCAATTGCTCATGACCCTTATTCCAACCTGTATTGGCCAGTAAAACTGCAGCACCCCAAAACACAACACCACTTTACATAGACAGTTTTGCGAAAAATAGCTTACAAGCTAATCAAAGGTCCACATATTCCCATGAAACAATTCAAATTAAATTCATTCAAAAATATTTTTTGTCTCAGGAGAAAATTCACCTTGCTGGCCAGTAAGAAAGGTGGCCACTGAACAAGATTGAGTTGTAGGTCTGAAGAGTATGGAACAAGCATCAAATCTCTTTCCCTGTGGAATTATGCACAAAGGTAAGTGGCTACATCAGGTTTATGACAATCCCATTGAAATACAATGATATTTGAGAGCTGGCATACTGGTCATGAGCTGAACATGAGTTTCACATGAAGGTGCTAACTTGAAAACCATGAGATTTCATAAAGTTTCAGCACATCTCATATGCACATATCAACCATGCAGCATATAAAACCCTCCAGACAGCACATCCAATGCTAACTGGGAGCAACATCCCCATGATCCTCTTACTTGTCACTAATCAGATCCTCTTCTCTGAAGCTGCAAATAACTTCATTCCACAGCTGAGAAAACCTAGCAGCCTTCAGCCTTTCTGTTTGTGGTAGAACCTGCAGAACCAAACTCCATGACATTAAAAACCACCAATAAAGACACCAAGAAGCTCATCTACCAGAGCAGGAGTAAAAATTTCTCATTGGGCTGCCAGCACAGTGAAGCACAACATGAGAGGTCAAGCTTCTAAGGTTGCAGGAGCTTCCACACCTTCTTAAAGTCACGGCGAAATGAAAAGCCACGTCGAGATTTCTTCCCTTCTGCTGTTGGCACAAGATTTTCATTGAATGCACCTGGTAGTGAGCTGAAGCGAGACCGCAGCATGCCTAATGTTCGGATCTGGAAACACATAATAGCCTGTGTCAGCTTCTCTCTCTCTCTCTCTCTCTCTCTAGTTGGAGCCTTCTCTATTTCCTCTAAAAATTGCAAGGAAACAGCAGAGACACATTAAGATGTGCCAACCATATAGCTAAGAGCACATTTTGTGTCTGGACAAAATTTGGCCATAAAGTTGACATCATTCCTGATATGTTTAGTTGAGGATTCACCTCTCCCAGCCGACGGAATGATCCAGAAATACCACCATATATAGTTGAGTATATAGCATACCAAATCTGAGAGTCCATAAAGTACACCTGAAAACATCCAACCAACACAGAAGCAGATCTAAAGAAATGTCTTTTTGGGGAAGGCTGATGTGGTTCATACAACAGAAACCCTGAGACACAAAAACTGGCACCACAATGTAGTCCACTTACCATGACAACAGGTGCCCAAAGTGAGATCAAAGCTCCAGGATTATCCTTTGCTGCAAAACACAACAAAACATACCAAAATAGTTCAGCAAATGAATTCATGCCAAAACCAAATAATACCTTACAAATGTCACTTAGTGCATATTCTGACAAGGGATGAGATTCAACTTGCCATAGCTTATTTCCACCTCTTAACACATTAGTCATTATGACTATGTCCTAAGAAAAGAATCAACACAGCAACACCAAGTTCCTATCATTTGACTTTTTAGAATCATACCATGTGGGAAGAACTCATGCCATGTATATCTGATTGATCTTTGTTGCATAATTCTCTTTGTTGGAGCAACAAGCGGTTCAATCTGTGCAATAGAAAGTGGTTCAGAATCTGATAAATTTGAGCTCAAGTAAACACTCCACAGCATAAGTGAAAGACAGCAGATTCAACTTGGAAAATAGAGATTTGGAAATATAAACATAGGGGGCAGATTTCCAAAGTTCATTAAGAATGAGTCCAGTTCTCAGTGCATGCCAAGCAAATGCCAATTGGAACTAGCAACAAGGCCAAACAAGAAGCATCTAGAAGCAACCATTAAAAGGCAAAGCACAAATGGTTGAACAGACAGGCCTGAGGATCTGATGCTATCAATCTATACCAGAAAAAGAATGACATTTCCTGTGTGATTTTATTTCAGAGAGTAGACTAATGTACAATTGATATGGACACAGGAAGTACCTGAACATAGTAACTGAATGCAAACTTGCTTGCAAGAAGCAGCACCCAGAAAAATGTGTAACTGGAAATGTGCAGACTATGTCAGACAGAATTTTGAAATAGCAATTGATGCAGCAGACATAAAACAATCCACAGACCGGGGATTTATATACCACATAACCTTGTTGTGGAAAGAAAATTTGATAAACATCATCCAAGAAAATCATCACATATACCATCTGTTGATTTCTGCATAACTGCACTACATTCTACAAAATAATCTGTTTAAAAAGTCCAATCTTCACATATTGCTTAGTGACAGGGTAACAGTATTTGCAACCATGAGGAGGTGCAAGCATTCAGATTGAAGACACAGAACTCAGGTCATGAGTTGCTCACCCAAAGAGAGCAAACTGACTTTCATGCATTCCTCGGCCAATGTAGAGACGGGGCTGTGAGTCACAGAAAACAACAGAGTATCTCATTCACCCTAGATTAGGAAATGAGATAAGTCATTTCCCAGTACATCAAACATGAGTCCAACCAGTACAAAATGAAAAAGTACAGAAGAACAGAAAACAGACCTGGGACCACCACATCAAGGACCGCACAATTCTCCAGTTTGAGCTCTCAATCCACCGCCTCAGCATGGGGAACAGGAAGAACAGACCACCAATTATGTTTGGCACTAAATATACAACCACTGCTGCAACATATAGATAGGAACTCTCCCAACTTTTCCCAAGCCAACCCTGGATATCCTTTATCAGACCAGAAGGATGACTCCAGGTGTGAACATAACACACAGTCAAGATGATAAACCATGCAGCCGATGTCAGAAGCTTTAGAAATAATCGCAATATGCCGAGCAACTTCAGACTGTGGTAGGCATGGTAGCTCAACACAATGTCTAGGACAGCTGTTTCAAGGCCCACCAAAGCACAAAAGAGTCAGACACTTTCTAGGATCATAACTCTTTCTGTTTCAACTGTTTTTCTTATGGTGATTGTGGTTTGCACCATCCATAAGTTTTGGGAAATTCACAATAGGACATCCATGCCACAGGGGTAGTCTCCTGTGACCATAGCTATGGCCCTTGATTTGTGAAACATATTTCCATTGCATAAACTGATTAGTTATTTTTTTGCACATCTAAACTTGACAATTTCATTTTCATGAGCAATGGCAATCCAAAGTTCACTTTGTATATTTGCTCAATATAGTATGTTAAGTTTTCCACCTCCAAGTTTAAACATTTTTAGTGGTCCACTTTTTGACAGTGAGAATAATCATCTTCCCATGAGTTCTTGACACTTAGATTTTGCAGCTGACATACAGAGATCAAAAAATTATTTCTTCTGACTGAATTCAGCCCTCTTCAGATTGGAGGTTGTAAAACAGATCAATGAAAAACACTCTTGATGAACACTCCACTGTAGGCGGACATTCACTGATTAGAATCTACACTAATCCCAATCAAAGAAAAGATGGGAAAAACTCTCTCTCCCTCAATGTGCAATCAGACTAGTCTGCAATCCCTCATACTGGGTTGATTTTGTGAAAGAAAACAGAACTCGCCTTGGATGAGCCGGAGAATAGATGCTGTGATAAAGATACTCAACACCTTCGTAATTACATGCCCATTGAATGCATGTCGCAAATCACGACCAACATTCCAGGCAAGAACTATAC
>Ga0209208_10005503_pt1 | contig 17647 bp, 8 predicted proteins | sample S1TSphfallax_3_FD_187694 | JGI IMG/M metagenome (GOLD analysis project Ga0209208, IMG submission 187694) | Host-associated microbial communities from peat moss isolated from Minnesota, USA - S1T2_Fd - Sphagnum fallax MG (SPAdes) (version 2) | ecosystem: Host-associated > Plants > Peat moss >... | reverse complement strand
TACTAATGAAATCTACCCTGAACTAATGGAACATGCCTTGTGGGTAGGGGTATGATAAAACAATGGCCCTTTTGGTGTAGCGTAAAGCCCCAGGAGGGGGGGGGCTTTACCAAAATAAGGGCCCCTGAGATTTTAGCTTGAGGTAGCACTCCCATAACATTTTAATTCACTCAAAATGAAGCACAGATGACAAAGATCTAATGAAGCGATCAACGATAGGCTAGTGATCGGTAATGCCTAGTTCTACCCTACACTGCCGCAGGTTTTTCCGTGTTCCATAGACATGACCTGCTTGTTGACATGACCTCATCGTTGTTGTACTTGGTCTTTTGTGGATGGTTCTGGGGGCTTGCACTGGTCACCTAGCAAGCACCCTTCAGAGATCCACCGTCTCTCATCTTGGCTGACCTGACATTGTTTCCCCCCCTTCATTCTTAAATGCCTTCCAAAGAAAAACTACTACAACGTTTTGTGATCCGGACTTTAACGAATTCAACTTTGAACATTTAAAGTCACCATGATGCTGACTTTCAAGCACTGGAGTCCAGTTGGGAGTTCTATCCCAATTCCCTTATGGAACTCTACCAATTATTTAAACAGCTCCCCTTCCTCCATCTTTCTCACTCAAGTTTGCATTGAGCTTGTGTCTTGCACTCAAGCCTGTCTCTCTATCTCTCTCTCACGTACACACACTCTTCCTCTCCGAATAGTGAGAATCTGGCAGCTAGCTGGTATTGATCAACCGGTTTTCCCTCTCTGTTTCTTGAACTCACATCTCTCTAAACTTTTGTTGTGAAACTTTTTGTTTTTGTGATTTCAGCAAACATGGTTCAGCACACTCTTTCTCACTCGGTGGTACTCGAGGTCTCAGCTGATGAGATTTGGGAGGTTAGCAAGCAACTCGATGAAATCCTCCCTGCCTTGGAGCCCGAGTACTTCACCAAGAGCACCTTCATTGAAGGGTTTCCTGGCGAGCCAGGCAGTATTCGCCTGGTCAAACCAGGCCCTGGTATTACAACCTACCTACCGAAGTAGCCCTCTGATTTGGAATTGTGTTGTTTGGTCTTAACAAACCCTAACCCCAACTCACTCTTGATGCAAATACAAAGATCTTCCTAGAGTAGTTTTGTTTTTTTGTATTGGTAGAATTCTTTTTGGTTTGTAATATGCTTTGAAGATTTTCCACTGGGTTTTGAGGTACAATTTGTTCATTTGTTTTGAATGTTTGGTTGGATTCTTGTATAGCTGTCCCACATGCTGGTGAATGGAAAGAGCGTTTGGACTTTTTTGATGAGGAGAGCAAGTCTAGTGGGTACACAATTATTGGAGGTGATCCTCGCTATAACAATGTTACCAGTGTGATAAAGTGTGTCGCCACCGGAAAATCTTCCACTGAGGTAACCTGGACGTGCACATATGAACCAGTTGGAGATGCACCCGCTCCTGAACAAATGAAGGAGGGAGTTGTTAAGGTGCTGAAGACTTTGGAGAAGGCAGTTAAGTCAAGACAGACTTTGACCCACACCGAAACTTTTGATGCATCCCCGGATGCTGTATGGAAGGCTGTCCACAACTTGGACAACATCGTGCCCAAGTACTTGCCCGATGTCTTTGAATCTGCTACAAACATCTCAGGACAATACTACGGTAAACCTGGTGGCATCCGCATCGTCAAGTTTGGCCCTGGTATGGAAAATTGCCTTTGATTCGCATACCTTTTTCATAGAACCAAAAATTCATGTCCATGTTCTTTTCCAAACAAAATATTTTGCTCAGAATTTTCTTAAGAAATAAACGAACCAAACACTATTGGTTCTTGCATTACCCATTTAGTGTTTTCGTGGAATTCTGGATAATTAAATATATTATTTACACTATATTCGTAGAAATGGTTGGTCTTAGGTGAACATGCAATTTTCACAGTTGTTGTTTTCCTTTTGTATGATATGACTCTGTGCAGCTCTCCCAATGGCTGGAGAAGTGTGGGAGCGGTTGGACTTCTCTGACGATGCAACCAAGACTATGGGTGTATCGTTGCTGAAAGGTGATCCCCGCTATCCTTATCTCAAAACCATCAAAGTGGTGGGGCCTGGCGCTGTTGAGGGCACCGCCGATGCAGTTTGGACTGTCACATACATCGCAGCTGGTAACGCAGGCCCTCCCGAAAGCCACAAGCATATGTATATCCAAGTGTGCAAAGTGATTGGTGCCGAATTGAAGGCCAACCCAGAGGCCTATGCCTAGAGAATATTTACTTATTCTTCTTGTGTGTCATGTGTGATTTCTGTTTACATACAAGAGCCCCAATCTGGCAATCTGAGTTTTCAGATCTCATTTAAAAGCTCAACTTTTCCCACCTTAAAATACACAATTGTTTTTTTGGAATAATTTGTCATTCTCCATAACAATGATATGAAAATCATAATTAGTTTATGTTGTTTAGGGTTGAAAAGTTTTGGTTTGGAGCTTATTTAGCTAGTGGGAAGCTTAAAAGCCCAAGGATACATATGCTAGATTGCGTGCTTTGAAAAGCCACCACTATGGACATGACCATGGGCAAGGATACCCATATTATGCCTACATAAAAATAAATTGTATATCCAACCAACTGTGTTAGTGATAGATTGAGGTTGGCTAGGCCAAAGGATATTTCCTCACAAACTGAAAAATATCTAATTGGAACCAGCCGAAAGATATTATAAAATTCTTAGTGTCCACTGTACTGTTGTGATGCATGTCAATGTTCAAAATCACTTCATATTTGAGTTATTCATATGTAGGTGAAACACGCCCAAGTTTGTGTCTTGTCCACAGTGCACACACCTTGTATTTTCTTATCACTCCTCCAAACGGAATATTTTGTGTAGGGTAAAGGCAATGGGGCTGGGCTTCATGGGATAAGCTGCCCATGGGGGAGAGCTGAGTGCACACGGGGTTCCTTTAAAGCCCACCCCCAAGGGCTATACATGGCATCAGATCTGCTGCGAGTTATTTAAGAGTTTGTTTTTTTTCCTGTGATACACCATGTATCATGGGGAAAAAGGAAAAACATGTTGGTGGGTATTATGTTTTTCAAAATGCCCACTGGCATAATATGTTGTAAGGCAACCCTGCAACTACACTAAAAAAAACCATGCATGTTTTTGCAGTCAATTAAACTTCACAACAGCTTAGACTACATAGTAGGTATACAATCCAACAATATGTAGTCATAGTCCTCCCCCCATAGATAGTCTAAATCATACAATAATGTGCACATAAGGTTGGTATATCTCATTCTAATTTGTAGATGGTTTATAGTTAAGGCCATAGTATATGTAGAGTTTAAGTCATACCCCCTATAGTCTAGGTCATAATGCCTATGTAGTTGAAGTGCTAGTATGAACCATATTGCTGCCCACCCCAATCCAACCCAACTTGATGCAAAGGAAACCCTTTACCAAATACTTGAATGGCCACAATGCATATGAGCATCTCATTGAGACGGTTATACTAAGACTTGAATGTGATAGTTGATAATCTTTCACCAATGCATTATCTCTTCTCTATCAAGAGAGCCAACAAAATTGATGTACATATAAAATAATGACAATGGATAAAAGCTAGCAATATGGATAAAACCATATTGGGGTTTTTCATCTAACTATAAAGCTTTGGCCTAACTCGGTAGTGTGTCGAAAATGGCATGTGCTCACAAAGAGCCTAAGCCCCTGTCAAGAAGGCCATGCTTACTATTACAATAAGGCTATGATTTTGATTGGACCTGGAGTAGCCCATGTTAATGTTCAAGAAGCCTAAGCCCATACCTAAGAGGCTTGGGCCACCTTAATGCATATGTTTAGAAAGTTATGCCCCAAGTGTAAAGTGCTAGAATTGACATAGCCTCTTATCGAGAAGCAATGAGCCTCTTGAGCTCAAGAGATTCATGGTTGCCCATCCTCCTATCCAAGAGCTTGGGGACAATGTCTAGGTCTATGCTTAAAGAGCTCAAGCCCATGTTCAAGAAGCTTGAGATTTCACCAAAAGACTTGGACAAACCCCTCCTTAGTTAAGGAAACCCAAGCCCACACTTCAGAAGCCCTAATTGCTTTGACCCTATGTTCAAAAAGCATGAGACTTCACCAAAAAGACTTAGACAAGTCCATTCCCTATCCAAGAAGCCCAAGCCCATGCCAAGGAGGGAGGAATCATCTTGACCCTATGTCCAAGAAGACTAGGCCTCACCATAAAAACCTACACAAGTTCATATCGAGCCCAAGAAACCCAAGCCCATGCCCAAGAGGCCTAAACCACCTACATATGTTAAGAAAGTCCAATGCCTCAAGAAACAAAAGGGTCATGCTATGTCCAATGGTCTTTGCAAGATGGGAAGCCTATACATAGTCTAAGGGGAAAGAACCAAAGCCTCTTGATAGCAAAATGTGCCTGAAAACTCACAAAACAACCTATGAAAACATCTAGACAAAAGGTTAAGAAAATACTCATGAAGCCTATGGAAAACCATAGGAACCTTAATGTAGGCCTACTTAACTTATTAAAAAACCCATGCATCTTATGAAGAAGGTTTAAAATAAGGTAAGTACCTTAGGAAAAAAATCAAGTAGTCTATGAAAAATTCTAGGCATGTTAAAAAAACCTAAGCATCCTAGGAAAGAGCCTAAGCAACCTATGGAAAAAGTTAAATAACCTTTGAAGAAGTTCATGCACCCTAGGAAAGAGCTCAAGTAAACTATGAAAATGCCTAGGCAACATGGGAAAGAGCCTAGGCAACCTATAAAAAACTTTTAAAATTTAAGAAAAACCTTCATCACTTTTGGAGAAAGCCCAATCACCTTGTGAAGAAGCCTTAGTAGCTAGGCAAAAAACTCAACTAACATGTTGAAAAGCTTGAGCAACCTAAGAAAGAAGCCCAAAATGCCTATGAAAAAGCATGGGCAACTTAGGAAAAACCCCAAGATGCCTATGAAGAAGCCTAGGCAACTTAAAGAAAAACCTCAAGATGCTTATGAAAAAGCATGGGCAACCAACGTACCAAAGAACCCATGCAACTCATGAAGTATCCTACGTATCTTAGGATAAACTCTAGGCACCTTAGGCTGTTGAGGAAAAAACACATGTCGAAAAAGTTTAAATAGCCTAGGAAAAAGCTTTAACATGCTACTAGGAGCCAATTTAGATAACTTATAAAAAGAACTATGCAATCTAGGAAAGAACCTAGGCATCCTATAAAAAAGCCTAAACAAATTAGAGGAAAAAACCACCCTAGTTTAAAGCCTATGCAAGGAAAAAGTGTATAGGTAGCTTAGAAAAGAACTTTTGTAGCCTAGTCCATTTAAGAAAGAGCCCATGACCTAGACTTAGAGAGTTCGCACAAGGGAACACACTACCTACCCTAGTTCTTTGGGTTTTTGCCTTCAAGTCAAATGAACCCCAACTCCATATAAATTATATTTCACATGTTTATCCCCCTACTATTTTTACCTTCCTACATTCTATTTTGTTTTGGCTAAACTTTTATCTTTTCAAGAAAACTTTGATACTTCATGGCTAAATATTTATTTCTTCGCAAAACCTTTTTATTATTTTTTGGCAAAACTTTTACCTTTTCACATTGAAACCTTTTTTAATTTCTTGACTAAACCTTCACCTATTGGCAAAATTTCTCCAATTTTTGGTTAAACCTTTACTTCTTGGTAAAACCTTTATATTTTAAAACTAAACCTCTATTTATTGGAAAAAACTTATTTCGGTCATGGCGAAACATTTACTTTTTGGCAAAACCATTTTGCTTCATGGTTAAGCTTCCACCTCTATGTAATGCTTTTATATTTTCATGGCTAAAATTCTATTTCTTAGCAACCTTTCCGCTTCATGGCTAAACTTTTACGTCTTGGCCAAACCTTTCTCTTTCATGGCTAAACTTGTATGTCTTGGTAAAACCTTTTTCCTTCATGGTTGAACTTTTCACTCTTGGCAAAACCTTTATGTACTTCATGGCTAAACCTATATGTCTTGGTAAAACCTTTTCCCTTCATGGCTAAACCACACCCTCTTGGCAAAACCTTTCTACTTCATGACTAAACTACATCTACCTTTTGATAAAACCTTTATGTTTCATGGCTAAGCCTTTGCCTCTTGGCAAAACCATTTTCCTTCATGGATAAACTTTTACTTCTTGTTGAAACCTTTCTATTTCATGGATAAACCTTTACTTCTTAGCAAAACCTTTATACTCCATGGGTAAACTTTTATTTCTTGGCAAGACTTTAATGTCTTCTTGGCCAACCTTTTAGCTATTAACAAAATCTTTTTACTTATTAGCTAAGCTTTCACCGTTTTGCAAAACTTTTCAACTTCTTATTTAAACCTTCATCTTTTGGCAAAACCTTTTTAGTTTTTAAGTAAACCATTATTTCTTGGGAAACCCTCTCAATTTTTGGACTAAACTTTTACCTTTTGGCAAAAAAATTCTATTTGTGCAACCAAAATTCTACTTCTTAGCAAAACCTTTTTACTTGATAGCTAAACTTTTAGTTTTTGGCAACTCTTTTTTAATTCATTGCAAAAGTTCTACCTATTGGCGAAACCTTTGTATATTTTAAACTAGAATTCTACCTCTTAGCAAAACCTATTTTTTCCATTGTTAAAACCTAACCGCTTGATAGGACCTTTTTATTTAACATATATGCTTTTAATGTTTGCTAAAATTACTTTATTTCATGGAGGGTTGTCATTGCGTTCATGCATTTGTCACAATGTGACAAATGAATTTGCATGCAAGCATAACCCAACATCATGTCAATATGGGGTCAACCTAGGTCAAAACGAGGTCGAGCTACCCAAAATATAGTTGTGGGCAACTAAAAATCTTGTCATTTGGTCACCTTAAACCATGTGGCAAGTTACAATTGAAACAACTTTCGGTTGTTGCACTTTTATGACAATTAAAAATAATTTTCGTGGCAATTGAATTTTTTTTAATAATGACCGAAATGTTTTTGGGCAAAAACTTAAAAAATTCAATTACTAAATCAATGGTGGAGATGAAACCATGGTTCATCGAATGGTTAAAAATCTTTGGAGGGTGATTGAAAGTTTTTTGGGCATTGCCTAAAAATTGGGTGGCCAAATTTTCGATCACCAAGTTTAACAACCAAAGGCAATTGAAAAATTCCGGTCACTTAGAATGGCGATTGAAAATGAAAAAAAAATTCAAGCATTGCCCAAAATAATTTGGTTAATAAATTTGTTTTGTTGGCAAAAATTAATTTTTTTTCAATCATTGGATTAATGGCTACTATCAATTAAACAACTAAAAGTTTTTGGGTAGATTTGAAAAATTTGGGCAAACTTGATTTAGTAACTAAAAGTTGGTGACTGAAAACTTTCAGTTGCCCTATTTAGTGACATGAAAAATGTGCAATTAAACAATTTTAGTTGCTTTTAATTACTAAAATTAATTTGACCAAAAAAATTTGGTCACCAAAAAAATTGATCAACATTTGAATGTGTATATTTGTCTAAACACGTTAAGACAAATGGACGCAATTTTGGTGTGTTTTGACAACCATGACTTCATGGTTAAACTTCTACTACTTGAGAAAACCTTTTCACTTCATGGCTAAACCTCCACTTTTTAATTAAACCTTTAGTTTACAAAACTTCTTTACTTCTTGGCTAAACCTTTACCTCTTCACAAAACCTTTTAGTTTTTAGCTAAGCCTCCATGTCCTTGCAAAACCTCTTTATTTCATGGGTACACTTCTACCTTTGGTGAAACTTTTGCAATTTTTTAATTTTTACTTCTTTGCAATATGGTTATTCTGTCATGGATAAACCTTTTTTATATAGTAAAACCTTTTTATTTCATGGTTAAACCATATGTTTTGAATAAACCTTTCTATTTAACAACTATGCATTGACCTTTTGGTAAAATTTCTTTATTTCATGCACAGTTGTCATTGTGTCCATGCGTTCGTCACAACATGACAAATGAATTTGCATGCAAGCATAACCCAACATCACGTCAATATGGGGTCAACATAGGTCAAAACCAAGTTGAGCTACCCAAAATATAATTGTGGGCAACTAAAAATCATGTCATTTGGTCACCTTAAACCATGTGGCAAGTTGCAATTGAAACAACTTTCGGTTGCTACACTTTTATGACAATTAAAAATAATTTTCATGGCAATTGATTTTTTAAAAGTAATGACCAAAATGTTTTGGGAAAAAACTAAAATATCTCAATTATTAAATCAATGTCGGAGATTAAACCATGGTCCATCAAATGGTTAAAAATCTTTGGAAGGTGATTGAAAGTTTTTTGGGCATTGCTCGAAAATTGGGTGGCCCAATTTTCGATCATTAAGTTTGGCAACCAAAGGCAATTGAAAAGTTTTGGTCACCTATAATGGCAATTGAAAATGACAAAAAATTTCAACCATTACCCAAAATAATTTGGGCAATAAATTTATTTTGTTGGATTTTTTTTTTTTTTTTTTCAATCATTGGATTAATGGCCACTATCAATAGAAGAACTAAAAGTTTTCAGGTAGTACCAAAAAAATTGGGCAAACCTGATTTGGTAACTGAAAGTTGGTGATTGTAAATTTTCAGTCGCCTTATTTATTGACATGAAAATTGGGGGATTAAAAAAATTTAGTTGCTTTCAATATGAAAATTAATTTGACCAAAACGATTTGGTCACCAAAAGAAATGATCGACATTTGAATGTGTATATCTATCTAAACACGTTAAAACAAATGGACACAATTTTGGTGCGTGACATTAGTTTTTACGACCATGATTTCGTTGCTAAACTTCTATCACTTGACAAAACCTTTTCACTTCATGGCTAAACCTCCACATTTTAATTAAACCTTTAGTTTACAAAATTTCTTTACTTTTTAGCTGAACTTTACTTCTTGGCAAAGCCTATATATTCCTAACTAAACTTCTAACTCTTGGCAAAACCTTTACCTTTGTGCAAAACCTTTTTAGTTTTTAGCTAAACCTCCATGTCCTTGCAAAACCTCTTTATTTCATGGGTACACCTCTACCTTTGGCAAAACTTTTGCAATTTTTTAATCTTTATTTCTTTGCAAAATGGTTATTCTGTCATCAAAAACTTTTATTTCTTAGTAAAACCTTTCTACTTCATGGCTAAACCATATGTTTTGACAAAACCTTTACATTTTTAGCTACATATATATCAACAAAACCTCTATTTCTTTTTACTAAACATCCACTTATCAGCAAAACTTATATTTCATCATGGCTAATCTAAAATAATTACACTATTGTTAAGCTTAACCTTGGCAAAACCTAGAATTCATATTTTTTATTCTATAGTGATAACTATAATTGAAATTAATTTAAGTGGGACACAAATACGACCTTAATGTTTCATCATTCAAATGTTGATTCCATGTTTCCAAAAACTTCCTTTTTGCACCATCAATAACCAAAAGTAATACCTATTTCACTCTTTTCCCCTTACCACCAACATGGATACATAATGAGAATATAGATTAACAGGTGCCTTTTTCATGATATTTCTGTAAATTCTTCTTTTTTTGTTTTTTGAAATTGACACAAATAATGATAAACTATTCAAAATCATATGAAAACATAAGAAACGAAAGAAAGGGTGATCATCATTGGGATTGCAAAGGAGTAATAAGCCCAAGTTTATTTAGGCCACTTAATATTCAATTAAATCGTTTTGGCTATACTAATTTAAATTAATTTAGTTCATGTTAGAGGGCTAAATTAGAGAGCCCCTCATGTTTTTGAAGTTTTTAAAAATTGGTCATATGTAGTAAATTATGTAATCACTTAAGTAATTTTGACAAAATGACTACAACCGTTTAATTGAAACCATGAATGTAGTTGTTAAAATGGTTATCACATGGTAAATATGATTGTATGATTACGTTTATACAATAGTTGCAAATTGTTTTAACTCATGTGAATGCCACATTTTGGCACAATCATAGGTAGCTTCGGCTAGTATATTTATGTTATTACATATAATATACATAGGTTAACTATGATAACATATTTACTTCAGTTTAAGTTAATGATACTATACATGACGTGTAAATATTCAATGTTAGTTTAATTTTTTAAGGTTGTTGTGGGACCCACAAGTAGTGTGACATGCTAACTTGGCCACATCACTGGCACTTACATATGATTGAAAGATAACTTCCAAATTACTTAGTTCATATAATCAAGGTCCCACCACATCAAGGGTCCCACTAGCTCCAATAGAAGCTTGACAATTACTACACAATGACTTGCCATCTGCATGATGTGCATAGAAACTGTCATAATAACCAATAAAATACTACATACGAGATGTGAATGCCGAATTCACATAAAAATAAGTAACACTAAAATTGTGACATGATAGCATACTTTGCCAATTCTGTAAATGGGTTTTCCATGACTTGACTTACTAAAAAGCTTTGTACAAGAGTCCAAAGAATGTAATCAATCAAACACAATGTCTGTTGTGTTTTATATTGTAGGCGAGAGACTTAATTTTGCAAATACTAAATAACTCAACTATGTGTGCTTTGATCAATGTATTCCCCAAATTTGTTTAGGTTCGTCATAACAGTGTTGAGGGGTATCAAAATGTCTCTTTGGGCTTCTGCCAAGCTGATAATATATACATATGTTTCTCAGAGAGTAATAAAAAATAAATTCAACAATCCCGGTGAGAAGGACGATATGTATCACGTGAAACAACTTTGTCACGCGATGTGACAAAACATCAGTCAATAAATAAGGCAGGAGCAAGAAAAGGAAAACAAAACAAAGCAGAACAAGAGTTGAAAGCAAGTGATGGCCATCCTATACTGTTTACCTTCATTGTTCACACCGGACAAGAAAAGAGTACAATCTCCAAGAAGAAGAAATAGAGGCATGGTTTTGTCTTATTTTCTGGGTGAGATGTAGTGATCTCACCCCCCAGTTTCATATTTTTCTTCACAACACAGACATCCCAAAATGATCACCAGTCCCACAAGTGCAAAGTCAAGACTTGAAGACCACATGCCTCTGCCTTACTCGGCCTTTTAAGGAATATTCCATTTCCATGGGTAGATCCTTTTTCCCCCCCCCAAAGACCTTAGCATCGGTTTTCTGATTCTAAGCATGGGATTTTTAAATTCTACGCACACAAGTGTGTTTATTTGGATGCAAGCGATTTTTTGATTCTAAGCATGGCATTTTTTGATTCCAAGAATAAGGTTTTTTATATGGGTGCAAGCAATTTTTGATTTGACCATGGAATTTTTGATTTCGAGCAAGGGGCTCTTGATTCTGAGCACACTTGGAATGAAAAACTTGAAATTTTGGCTTGAAATTGGGTGTGAAAGCCCTTGAGTATTTCTTATATTTGAATTTTTATGAACATGCCTGACTTGCATAGAGTCCAAAGCTTGTCCTTGGAATCAAAAACCCCATGCTTGAAATAAAGAAGGCCTTGTGCTCAAGGATTTGAATCACAAACTCTAGGAGAAAACAAGAAAATTTCAATCATCCTAATGAAATCTACCCTGAACTAATGGAACATGCCTTGTGGGTAGGGGTATGATAAAACAATGGCCCTTTTGGTGTAGCGTAAAGCCCCAGGAGGGGGGGGGCTTTACCAAAATAAGGGCCCCTGAGATTTTAGCTTGAGGTAGCACTCCCATAACATTTTAATTCACTCAAAATGAAGCACAGATGACAAAGATCTAATGAAGCGATCAACGATAGGCTAGTGATCGGTAATGCCTAGTTCTACCCTACACTGCCGCAGGTTTTTCCGTGTTCCATAGACATGACCTGCTTGTTGACATGACCTCATCGTTGTTGTACTTGGTCTTTTGTGGATGGTTCTGGGGGCTTGCACTGGTCACCTAGCAAGCACCCTTCAGAGATCCACCGTCTCTCATCTTGGCTGACCTGACATTGTTTCCCCCCCTTCATTCTTAAATGCCTTCCAAAGAAAAACTACTACAACGTTTTGTGATCCGGACTTTAACGAATTCAACTTTGAACATTTAAAGTCACCATGATGCTGACTTTCAAGCACTGGAGTCCAGTTGGGAGTTCTATCCCAATTCCCTTATGGAACTCTACCAATTATTTAAACAGCTCCCCTTCCTCCATCTTTCTCACTCAAGTTTGCATTGAGCTTGTGTCTTGCACTCAAGCCTGTCTCTCTATCTCTCTCTCACGTACACACACTCTTCCTCTCCGAATAGTGAGAATCTGGCAGCTAGCTGGTATTGATCAACCGGTTTTCCCTCTCTGTTTCTTGAACTCACATCTCTCTAAACTTTTGTTGTGAAACTTTTTGTTTTTGTGATTTCAGCAAACATGGTTCAGCACACTCTTTCTCACTCGGTGGTACTCGAGGTCTCAGCTGATGAGATTTGGGAGGTTAGCAAGCAACTCGATGAAATCCTCCCTGCCTTGGAGCCCGAGTACTTCACCAAGAGCACCTTCATTGAAGGGTTTCCTGGCGAGCCAGGCAGTATTCGCCTGGTCAAACCAGGCCCTGGTATTACAACCTACCTACCGAAGTAGCCCTCTGATTTGGAATTGTGTTGTTTGGTCTTAACAAACCCTAACCCCAACTCACTCTTGATGCAAATACAAAGATCTTCCTAGAGTAGTTTTGTTTTTTTGTATTGGTAGAATTCTTTTTGGTTTGTAATATGCTTTGAAGATTTTCCACTGGGTTTTGAGGTACAATTTGTTCATTTGTTTTGAATGTTTGGTTGGATTCTTGTATAGCTGTCCCACATGCTGGTGAATGGAAAGAGCGTTTGGACTTTTTTGATGAGGAGAGCAAGTCTAGTGGGTACACAATTATTGGAGGTGATCCTCGCTATAACAATGTTACCAGTGTGATAAAGTGTGTCGCCACCGGAAAATCTTCCACTGAGGTAACCTGGACGTGCACATATGAACCAGTTGGAGATGCACCCGCTCCTGAACAAATGAAGGAGGGAGTTGTTAAGGTGCTGAAGACTTTGGAGAAGGCAGTTAAGTCAAGACAGACTTTGACCCACACCGAAACTTTTGATGCATCCCCGGATGCTGTATGGAAGGCTGTCCACAACTTGGACAACATCGTGCCCAAGTACTTGCCCGATGTCTTTGAATCTGCTACAAACATCTCAGGACAATACTACGGTAAACCTGGTGGCATCCGCATCGTCAAGTTTGGCCCTGGTATGGAAAATTGCCTTTGATTCGCATACCTTTTTCATCCAACCTAAATTTCATGTCCATGTGCTTTTCCAAACAAAATATTTTGCTCAGAATTTTCTTAAGAAATAAACGAACCAAACACTATTGGTTCTTGCATTACCCATTTAGTGTTTTCCTGGAATTTCTGATAATTAAATAGATTATTTACACTATATTCATAGAAATGGTTGGTCTGAGATGAACATGCAATTCTCACAGTTGTTGTTTTCCTTTTGTATGATATGACTCTGTGCAGCTGTCCCAATGGCTGGAGAAGTGTGGGAGCGGTTGGACTTCTCTGACGATGCAACCAAGACTATGGGTGTCTCGTTGCTGAAAGGTGATCCCCGCTATCCTTATCTCAAGACCATCAAAGTGGTGGGCTCTGGAGCTGTTGAGGGCACTGCCGATGCAGTTTGGACTGTCACATACATCGCAGCTGGTAACGCAGGCCCTCCTGAAAGCCACAAGCATATGTATATGCAAGTGTGCAAAGTGATTGGTGCGGAATTGAAGGCCAACCCAGAGGCCTATGCCTAGAGAATATTTGCGTTTTCTTCTTTTGGGTCATATGTAATTTCTGTTTACATACAAGAGCCCCAATCTGGCAATCTGAGTTTTGAGATCTCATTTACAAACTCAACTTTTCCTACCTGAAAATAGACAATGATTTTTTTGGAATAATTTGTCATTCTCCCTAACAATGATATGAAAATCATAATTAGTTTATGTTGTTTAGGGTTGAAAAGTTTTGGTTTGGAGCTTATTTAGCTAGTGAGAAGCTTAAAAGCCCAAGGATACGTATGCTAGATTGTGTGGTTTGAGAAGCTACCACTATGTACATGCCCATGGGCAAGGATACTCATATTATGCTTACATAAAAGTAAATTGTATAACCAACCAACTGTGTTAGTGATAGATTGAGGTTGGCTAGGCCAAAGGATATTTCCTCACAAACTGAAAAAAATCTAATTGGAACCAGCCAAAAGATATTATAAAATTCTTAGCGTGCACTTTATCGTTGTGGTGCATGTCAATGTTCAAAATCACTTCATATTTGAGTTATTCATATGTAGGTGAAACATGCCCAAGTTTTTCCTTTTTCCCCATGATACACCAATGCATAATCTCTTCTCTATCAAGAGAGCCAACAAAATTGATGTACATATAAAATAATGACAATGGATAAAAGCTAGTGATAGGTCTTCTAACTTCCATTCTTTGATATGAGATACAGGGGAGTCATTGCTAACATTGAGTGCATAGGATTGTTTTTTGGTTTGTTCAGTACACAAGAGGATGAATTTAGCATTTGCAAGTTGCATCCATATTTTAAAACTAATTGAGAAAACCATGACTGATTTGTGTTTCATAAATTCATTGGGAAAAAGCTCAAAATCATTGAAGAGGTAAGTTGATGTAAAATGGGCAGAACCAACTTCAAACAATTCATGCCCTTTTCAGCCTGCTTTTCAGCATTCCTTTAATTTGGCCCGGACTTCCAATATGGGTATACCAACTTTTATATCATTGGACACCTGCACCTTCTCCCTGCGCCCCCAAAAGAAACTCGAAGAGTTTTTTTCAACAAATCAGAACTGCTAGGTTGAAAGGACATCTGGGCCAACCCAAAAGACACAACATAACTACATTTAAAACTCAGTATGTGTCATGTATGGAATAGAAAACAGGCCATGCTTGTAGCAGGCCTTGGCCCATGATTTTCGTCCAATCAAAATGGAATATCTCACCTAAGTATTTAAAATCCCAAAAATCTTAGGAGCACAAACAAAATATGCTAGGTGATTTCAAACGTGTTGTCCTATAAGAGTTTTTCAGCCACCCCAACCAACCCAGGCTCTCACAATGCATGCAATATTTGCCCTATGTCTTAAAGTTCACAAATATTGACCTTGGGTTTTAAAGTTAATGCATATTTCGCCCTAGGTCTAAAAATTTATGCATATTTGGCGTTGGGTTGTTCATAATTTGGTATATTGTATTTATGTATTTCTTAAAATATATTTCATATGTCTTCATCCATATTGGGGCTTTTCATCTAACTATAAAGCTTTGGCCTAACTCCGTAGTGTATTGAAAATGGCATGTGCTCAAGGAGCCTAGGCGCATGTACATGCTTACTATTAGAATAAGGCTATGTTTTTTATTGGACTTGGAGTAACCCATCTTAATGTTCAAGAAGCCTAAACCCATACTCAAGAGGCTTGGGCCACCTTGATGCATATGTTTAGAAAGTTCCGGCCCAACTATAAAGTGTTAAAATTGACATAACTTCTTACCAAGAAGCAATGAGCTTCTTGAGCTCAAGAGATTCATGGTTGCCCATCCTCCTATCCAAGAGCTTGGGAACAATGTTTAGGTCTATGTTTGAAAAGCCTAGGCCTATGTTCAAGAAGCTTGAGATCTCACCAAAAGACTTGGACAAACCCCTCCTCAATTAAAGAAGCCCCAATTGCTTTGACCCTATGTTCAAAAAACATGAAACCTCACCAAAAATACTTAGACAAGTCAAGTCCTTATCCAAGAAGCCCAAGCCCATGCCAAAGAGAGAGGAATCATCTTCACCCTATGTCCAAGAAAACTAGGCCTCACTATAAATACCTCTACACAAGCTCATATCTAGCCCAAGAAACCCAAGCCCATGTCCAAGAGGCCTAAACCACCTACATATGCTATAGAATTAAAACTCTAAAGATAATATTTAAAATGTTTAGGCAACATTGAAAGAGAAGAATTGAACTAAAATTGGAAAAATATTTTCTGTATAAAAATAAATAAACACATAAATTGCAAGAATCGAAAATATAATATAATATTATAAAATATAATTTCTAAAATATAATTTCAAATAAAAAGAATTTGAAATTGATTTGACAAACATAAAGTAAAAATAAAAAGTTCTTAAAATTCAAGTGAATAATTTAATAATTTGAAGTAGATTTAAAAACTTGATCTCAAAAATTAATTGTAATTGAAAAATTAGGTGGATTAGACATATTAAAATGAAATCAAGTAAACTTTTAATTGATTTTGTTTTTGGAAATTTTACATGGATTTCAATTCTCATTTGGTTTTATATCAATTTGCAAAGATAAATTTTACTTAGTTGTCAAAACTCAAAGTTAAAGATATTCAAATTGCACATCATGAACATAAATATTAAATTAGCCAAACACAATTTACAACAAGTTTTAAATTTTGAATATAAAGTAGGAGATTGTTTATTTGATTCAATAACATATTTATTAAATTATTCAATAAGCTCAAAATTAATCCAAAAAAATAACATGTGTTATTTACAAAATTGTTTAACAATTGGTACACCTTTAGCATTGGAATGTTGTCAATGTGAATTAAATCTAGAATTTTTGCATGATTTGCTTCATGGATAAGTAGTGGATGAAGTTATTTATATACAAAAAATGCCATTACTTGCTTTGAATGGATTATTGTGGGGGAATTTCACTATGATATATTTGGTATCAAAATATTTACAACATTTAATTCACATTTGGAACAAAAATAGCTATTAAATTATGGTGAAGGTAGGACATGAAAATTCGAGCCATGCTTTAAAGATATTATATGCAAACAACCATTTTGAACCTATTAGAATATTGTAAGATAATTTTTTTAAATATTCACACTTCTACTGGATATGACACTAAATTAAAAACTCATAATATCAATAATGAAAATAATGAAGTTCAACATAAATGAAAAAGATTTAGTTGGAATTTTGAATTAAATAAAAAATTGTTAGAAATAATAAAAAATCCATCCTGAATGGTTACCACAAGAAATTGCACTATCTTTTATTTTAAAATATCCATATTTGGGTTTAAACACTTCACAAATTAAATGTCATCTTAAGCATCTTAAATGCATATCCTAGGAAAATAATGATCATAAAATTCATTTCTTTCAACAAAAAAAAATCCCTGAAAATATGATGATATTTCTTCCAAATGCTTCATTTAATTCACCATTTGTTCTACCAACTATTCAACATGTGGGATTAGAAAAAATGTCAAAAAAATTTTACAATGACACAAATGAAATGTGATGTGAAATGTGATAATATTGTTAAAGACAATCTTACCAATTTAACAAATCATAATTCTTCAAATCCTATTTTAATTAAAGAAAAAATAACTCCAATTGAGCACATACAAAATAATAACAATATTAATGATAATGCCATTGGTCCTACAAGTAAAAATAATCCACATCATGTTCAGAATTAAAATAATAATAATAATAATAATGAACTAAAAACAGATGATATGCATATTATGAATAATAGAAAAGATATTCAAGACATTGTTAAACATGTTTGTTATTGTTGTCAATTTTTTTTTTAATT
>Ga0209208_10005502_pt1 | contig 17652 bp, 13 predicted proteins | sample S1TSphfallax_3_FD_187694 | JGI IMG/M metagenome (GOLD analysis project Ga0209208, IMG submission 187694) | Host-associated microbial communities from peat moss isolated from Minnesota, USA - S1T2_Fd - Sphagnum fallax MG (SPAdes) (version 2) | ecosystem: Host-associated > Plants > Peat moss >... | reverse complement strand
CGTTCGCCGATGGTGCCGCTGACATCGATCTCAGGTCGATCCCAGCCGATGACCTCGACGCTGCCCGAGACGTTGTCGACCTCGACCTGGCCTTTGGGGTCCGCGGTCCTCGTGATGTTGATCTGATTGCCGGCGGCAATTGCGGTGGCGCCGTACAGGAGCGCGCAGCCCATGATGGCGAGGCGGTTGCGCAAAGCGTGAGTTTTCGTCATCGGAATATCCTTCCTAGTGTCTTACAGGGGCCAGCGCATGCGGACCGGGTCGGTGGTGGTCGCAACATTCGCGTAGAAATCCAGCTCTTGCTGCCAGGTGTCGGCGAGCAATTCGCGCAGCAACGGACTCTGCGGATTTGCATCGAGCGCACGGCGAATATCGGCGCGCGCACCACGAATCTGGTCGAGGTCTTGCCAGAGACGGGCTTGTGTCGCCTTCGGCAGGTGGGCGAGTTCAGCCTCGAAGGATTGCGCGAGCGCCGCCCGGGTGCGCAGGGACGCCGCATCTTGATCCATCATCAAGGCCGGAATCGATGCCGTCGCCGGCACGGGTGCCTTGGGCCGCACAGCCACGATCACTGAGATCGCGAGCACCGCGATGCCGGCGGCAAGACCCACCCCGAGGCGCCAATCGCGCCGGCCGTGTGCCGTCGTCGCCGCTTCGATCGCGGGCCACAAATCGCGTGGCGGCGGGATCTCACGCGGCAGCCGTGCGAGTCGCAAATCCAAGTTCGATCGGTCCGGTTCAGTCCCGGCGGGTCGTTGGTTCATGGCAGGGTCTCCGCGAGTTCGAGCCGCTCACCCAAAAGTCGTCGCGCACGGTGCAAATGGGCGCGGCAGGTTCCGGCCGCTATCCCCAAGGACTGCGCCGCCTCGTCATGGCTGTAACCGTAGATGCCGACGAGCACCAGCACGTGGCGGGCGCCATCCGGCAGCGATTCGATGGCCTTCTCGAGGTCGAGCGGTGGCGTAGTATCGTCGTCCGCGTGCTCCGGTGGAAATTCGGCGCTCCCTGCGCTCGCGAGTCTTTCGAGCTTTGCGGCCAAGCCTGCGTTTCGCGCCAGCACTTGATTGACCGCTATGCGGTGCAGCCAGGTCGCCAAACTGCTGCGTGCCTCGAATTCGGGGAGCGCCCGCCATGCCGCGACGAACGTCTCCTGGGTGCAATCCTCTGCCGCCTCCCGCTGACCGGTCAGGCGCAGGCATAAGCCATAAACCGCACCGACATGTTCGCGGTACAGAGACTCGAAAGATCCGCTCCGGCGCAGGGGCGCCGCCTGGGTCCGGGAACTAATGCGAGGTGGGAAACTCAACACGACATATCCATCACCCAGGCCCTGAGAATTCGAATTCATGGTACTTAGAGCGGGGATCGCGCCGAAACGTTTAGCCGCCTGCAGAAAATCTTGGCGAGGCTGGTCGTGGCTTGGCGTTCATGCAATTATATTCGGATAATTCCCGCAGCCCTACCGACAACACCGTGGAGTGACCAATGTACAGGCGTGATTTTCTGAAAACGACGGGCGCGGGCATGGGCCTCGCCGGGCTTGGAATGAGTTCCCTGTTGCTGCCCCCGGGCGCACGCGCGGTGCCCGCCGACGTTCTCAGCACGAAGATCGATGTGGCTCTCAAGAAGAAGCTCGCGACCGCGGCTCTCGAGGCGGCGACCAAGGCAGGGGCGACTTATTGCGACGTACGCATCGGCCGTTATTTGCGCCAGTTCGTGATCACGCGCGAAAACAAGGTGCAGAACGTCGTCAACACCGAGTCGACCGGCGCCGGCATCCGCGTCATCGCCAATGGTGCCTGGGGATTCGCGGCGTCCAACGATCTCACCGTCGACGGCATCGTCGCCGCCACCGACAAAGCGGTCGCGATCGCGAAAGCCAACTCGAAATATCAGACCGACCCCGTGCAGTTGGCGCCGACCAAGGGCGTGGGCGAGGTCTCCTGGTCCACGCCGATCAAGAAATCGCCGATGGAAGTACCGCTCAAGGAAAAAGTCGACCTGCTCATGAGCGTCAATGGCGCGGCCTTGAAGGCCGGCGCCGATTACATTCGCTCGATCATTTTCGCGGTCAACGAGCAGAAATATTTTGCCTCGACCGACGGTTCCTTCATCGATCAGGACGTGCATCGCATCTGGGCGCCGTTCCAGGTGACCGCCATCGACAAGGCGAGCGGCAAGTTCCGCGAGCGCAGCGGTTTGTCGGCGCCCCAGGGCCGCGGTTACGAGTATCTCGATCCGACGCCCGCGGGACGCATTGCGCTGCCGGGCGGTGCGGTCGTCTATTCGACTTCCTATGACATGCATGCCGATGCGATCGCGGCCGCGCACCAGGCCCGTGACAAGCTCAAGGCGCGTTCGGTCAAACCCGGCAAGTACGACCTCGTGCTCGATCCCTCGCACCTGTGGCTGACGATTCACGAATCGGTTGGTCACGCGACCGAGCTCGACCGCGTGCTCGGCTATGAGGCGAACTATGCCGGCACGAGTTTCGCGACTCTCGACAAGTGGCGTTCGAAGAACTTCAAGTACGGCAGTCCCAACGTCACGATCTACGCCGACAAGACTGCGCCGGGCACTCTGGGTGCCGTCGGTTATGACGACGAAGGCATCAAGACCGGCCGCTGGGATTTGATCAAGGACGGCATTCTCGTCAACTACCAAGTGATTCGCGACCAGGCCCACATCATCGGGCTGCCCGCGTCTCAGGGCTGCTGTTATGCGGACTCGTGGTCCAACGTGCAGTTCCAGCGCATGGCGAACGTCTCGCTCGCGCCGGGCGCGAAACCGCTGGCGGTGGCCGAGATGATCAAGGGCGTCGAGAACGGCATCTACATCGTCGGCGACGGCTCGTTCTCGATCGACCAGCAGCGCTACAACGCGCAGTTTGGCGGACAGCTGTTCTATGAGATCAAGGACGGCAAGATCACCGAGCAGATCGAGGATGTTGCCTATCAGATGCGCACACCGGATTTCTGGAACGCCTGCGTCGGCGTCTGCGATCAGCGCGATTTCCGCTACGGGGGTTCGTTCTTCGACGGCAAGGGCCAACCGGCGCAGATTTCCGCGGTCTCCCACGGGTCGTCGACGGCACGCTTCAACGGCATCAACGTCATCAACACCGCGCGCAGCTTGGGTTAAGGGAAAGCACGAACATGAGCATCTATTCCGAAAACGAAGCGAAGGCCATCCTGGACAAGGTCGTGGCGCTCTCGAAAGCCGATGAATGCACGGCCACCCTCGACGGGTCGATCGAAGGCAACATCCGCTACGCGCTCAACAACGTCTCGACGAGCGGAATCGTCAGCAATGCCGAACTGCAGGTGCAGGTGGCCTATGGCAAGCGTTCCGGTATCGCGACCATCAACGAATTCGACGACGCTTCGCTGAAGCGCGTCGTCGCGCGCGCCGAGGAACTCGCGCGTCTCGCGCCCGAGAATCCCGAGTTCATGCCGGCGATCCCGAAACAGACCTACAAGCCGACCTCGACCTTTTCCGACAAGACTGCGGCCGTCACGCCGGAATACCGGGCCAAGGTCGCCGCGGATTCCATTCTGCCGTGCCGCGCGAACAATTTGGTCGCCGCCGGTTTCTTCACCGACAACCAAAAATTCTCGGCGCTTGCGAACAGCAAGGGCAACTTCGGCTACCAGCGCAGCACGGAAGTCGATTTCACCTGCACGGTGCGCACCGATGACGGACGCGGTTCGGGTTGGGTGGGGCGCAACCTCGGCGATGTCTCGCAATTCAGCGCGCCGACCGAGATTCAAATCGCGATGGACAAGGCGAAGCGCTCCGCCGATGCGAAGGCGCTCGAGCCGGGCAAATACACCGTGATCCTGGAGCCGGCCGCGAGCGCCGATTTGCTCACCTTCATGTTCTTCGGGTTCGATGCGCGTGAAGCGGACGAAGGCCGCAGTTTCATGACCAAGAAGGGTGGCGGCAACAAACTCGGCGAGAAGGTGTTCGACGAGCGCGTAACCATCTATTCCGATCCCGCCGATCCGTCGGCGGCTGTGCTGCCCTGGGATGACGATGGTTTGCCGCGTGTGCACACGCCGATCGTCACCAAGGGCGTCGTCGACTACCTGCAGTATTCGCGCTATTGGGGCAAGCTCAAGGGGAAGGACGTCGTCGGGCAGCCCGGCAACATCATCATGCAGGGTGGCGACAAGTCGACGATGGATCTGGTCAAGACGACCCAGAAGGGCGTGCTCGTGACGCGCACCTGGTATATCCGCATGGTCGATCCCCAGACCGTGCTCCTGACCGGGCTCACGCGCGACGGCACGTTCTACATCGAGAACGGCGAGATCAAGTATCCGATCAAGAATTTCCGTTTCAACGAGTCGCCCGTGATCATGCTCAACAATGTCGAGGAGTTCGGCAAGCCGGTGCGCGTGCTGCCGCAGGAGGCGCCCATCGTCATGATGCTGCCGCCGATGAAATTGCGGGAATTCACGTTCACATCCTTGTCGGATGCGGTGTAGCGACTTTGGCTGCGCCGCCGCCTGGGCCAACGAGCACTAGCGGCGGCCCCTACGATTTCTGGTTCACCCGGCTCATGTATGAGTCGGGTGACTGGGATGTCGATCAGCGCATGCCGTCGAACATCGTCGACACGCTGTTGCAGTACACGACTTTACGTGTCGACAGTCAGGAGCACGTGATCCCGCTCGCCGATGCGCGCATGATGACGGCGCCGTTCTGTTACCTCGCCGGGCACAAACTGGTCGAATTCAATCCGGACGAACGCCGCAATTTCGAGGCCTACCTCAAGAACGGCGGCTTCATTCTGGCGGACGATTGCAATCATGATATCGACGGGCTGTTCGCGAAGTCGTTCGAGCACGAGATCGACTCGATATTCGGTGCGGACAGTCTCAAGAAGCTGCCCAAGGATCACCCGATCTACTCGAGCTTCTTCACCTTCGATGGGCCGCCGGCAACCGCCATGGAATTGAACGGCTGGGGCGATGATCTCGTGCATGATTATCTGCGCGGCATTGACTTCGGCGGCCGGCTCGGACTTCTCTACAGCAACAAGGATTACGGATGCGAGTGGGATTTCGACTGGCGCAACAAGCGCTTCAACGCGGAGGACGTCACCAAGTTTGCGGTGAATATCGTCACTTATGCGCTGTCGGCCTGAGCGCTAGCCCATGAACGCGGCTCTCACGGAAGCGGATGTCTCGCGGCACCTAGACAAGCTAGGCCAAGTGCGCGCCCAGATCGCGCGCAGCATCGTGGGTCAAGAGTCGGTCGTCGAACAGCTCTTGATCGGCCTGCTCGCCGGCGGTCATTGTCTGCTCGAGGGGGTCCCCGGTCTCGGCAAGACCCTGCTCGTGCGCGTGCTCGGCCAGGCGCTCGCGCTCGACTTTCGGCGCGTGCAGTTCACGCCGGACTTGATGCCGAGCGACATTCTCGGCACGGAGATTCTCGAGGAAGATCACGGCACGGGTAAGCGGTCGTTCAATTTTCAGAAAGGCCCGGTGTTCACGAATCTCCTGCTCGCGGACGAATTGAACCGCACGCCGCCGAAGACCCAGGCCGCGCTGCTCGAGGCCATGCAGGAGCATACCGTGAGCTACGGCGGCAAGACCTACGCCTTGCCGGAACCGTTCTTCGTGCTCGCGACGCAAAATCCCTTGGAGCAGGCGGGGACTTATCCGCTGCCCGAAGCGCAACTCGATCGCTTCCTGCTGCACATTCGTGTCGATTATCCGAGCGAGAGCGAGGAGCGCGCGATCTTGGCGCAGACGACCGGCCGCGTCACGGCCGCAATCGAGCCCTGCATGCAGGGCAGCGACGTGCTCGCCTTGCAGGCGCTCACGCGCGACGTGCATGTCGGTGACGATCTGCTCGCCTGGATCACGGCCCTGGTGCGCGCCACGCGGCCATCGGCCGCAGGGATCAAAGAGGTCACGGAGTGGGTGCGCTGGGGCGCAGGTCCACGCGCGGGTCAGGCACTCGTTCTCGCCGCCAAGGCACGCGCGTTGCTGCACGGCCGGCTGGCGGCGACGCGCGAGGACGTCAAGGCGCTCGCGGCGGCCGCCTTGAGACATCGCCTGCTCTTGTCGTTTGCCGCGGAAGCCGAGCGACGTTCGCCCGATGACGTGGTTGAGGTGCTGCTGAGCTCGGTTGCTTACCCGGCCTGACCCGGTGCCCAGTAGCGCGAGCGCGTCGACATGTTGATTCCATCCGATGTCCGGGCGCGCCTGCGCGGACTGCGCTTCGCGAGCCGACTGTTCGCCAATGGCTTAGGCCTGGGTCAGCATCGTGGCCGCAGTCGTGGTGCGGGGCTCGAGTTCGAGCAATATCGTTCCTATGAAATTGGCGACGAGCCGCGACGCATCGATTGGAAGCTCTACGGTCGCTCGGACCGATTCTTCGTGCGCGAGGCGGCGCGTGACAGTCCCTTGACGGTCTGGGTGCTCCTCGACGCGACCGCCTCCATGGTCCAGGCCGATAGGGCGCGGCCCGGCTATACGAAGTTCGCCGCCGCGAAATTGCTGGCCGCCTGTCTCGCCGAGATCGCGGTGACCCAGGGCGACAACATCGGCATGATCGGCATCACGGGTGACGGCGTGCAACTGGTCGGCGCCGGCGGCGGGGCCCGCCATCGCGACCGATTGCTGATCGATCTCGATGGCTTCGTCTGCGGCGGTCGCTGGCCGAACGAGGCGATGTTCGCGCCCGTTTGGGAGCGTGTTGCGATCGACTCGCTCGTGGTGATCATCTCGGATGGTTTCGACGCGGCTCTGCCCGTGGTCGCCCAAAAACTCGCCGCGGCGCGTAGGCAGGTGCTGTCGCTCGGGATCGTCGCTTGCGACGAGCGCGATTTTCCGTTTACGGGCGGCTTCATTTTTCGCGACCCCGAGACCGGCGCCGAGTGCCGCGTCGACGGCGCCGCGGCCCGCACGGATTTCTTGGCGCGCTTCGCGGCCGCGCGACGCGATCTCGCGCACGGGCTCGCGCGCCATGGCGTGCCGCATGTCGAGCACTACCTCGATGAGCCGGCCGACGTCGTACTGCGGCGGATATTGGCGGGCGCGGGATGATCTCGCTGCTTGCGCCTGTCGGGCTCGCTGCACTCGCAGCCTGGCTCGTACCGCTGCTGCTCCATTGGGTGAGGCGCTCGGATCGGCAGATCGTGCTGTTCGCGGCGATGCGCTATCTGCGCGAGCAGACGCACCCGCGCGAGCGTCTGCGTCTTCACGAGCCGTGGCTGCTGCTTCTGCGCCTGCTCTTGATTGCTGCCCTCGCACTGGCGCTCGCGGTGCCGATTCTGCGCGGGCAGGGAGCGCCCAGCGCGCCCTGGGTTCTGGTCGCGCCGGGCGTGACCGCGGTGGCGGCGCACGCGGCCGTGCGCGAGCCGCTCGCCGAGTGGCATTGGCTCGCGCCCGGCTTGCCGCCCCTCGACGCGTCATTACCGCGCGCCGAGTCGAGTGCGTCCCTCTCGAGTCTGTTGCGGCAAGCCGATCTGGAACTGCCGCCACGTGCCGCCGTCACCCTTGTCGTTCCCGAAGAGCTCGGCGGACTCGATGCCGAGCGTGTGCGGCTGGCGCACGCCTTTACTTGGCGCGTGTTGCCGGGCGCGAGTCCCTCATTCACCGTTGACGGCCGTGCCGACCAGCGTGTCGGCACGGAGTCCGGTTCGCGCACGACTGCGCCGCTGACGCTCGCCGTGCGCGCGGATGCGGCGGGCGAGGCGGAACTACCCTTGGTGCGCGCGCTCGCCGCTGCCTGGCAGGTCGAGGGTTTGAACCTGCAATGGGACAGCTCCGGCCCCGATGCCGCTTTGCCGGCGACGTCCGCTTGGTTGATCTGGCTCGCTGGGCCCTTGCCCCCCGGCATCGACGCCTGGGTCCGGCGCGGCGGTACGGTACTGGCGTCGCGACAGACCGCGCAAGACGCCGGCGAAGTCGTACTCAGCGACGCGCTCGGGGCGCCTGTGCTGCGCGAGCGGCAGCTGGGGCGCGGGCGCGTGCTGAGTCTCGCCGGTTCTTTGCGCCTTGGCGAGCGCCCCGGCGTGACTGCCGCGCAAAGCGAGCCCGGGAGCGCCGCTCGGAACGCATCCCTGAGCGCCGCGGATTTTCCGCACACGCTGCTCGTGCTGATGCGGGGTCCGCCGCTCGCGCCGGATCGCGCCGCGGCCGCCGCGGTCGCGCCGCTCGCGACCGGCCATGCACCCCTAGGCCCCGCGCAATTCTTGTTGCCGTATCTCGCGCTCGGCGTCGCGTCGTTGCTGTTGGCTGAGCGTCTGCTCGCGACGCGCCGCAAGGTGGGTGCATGAGCGCCGCCAGCGGAACGCTGCCGCCGCGATTGGTCGATCTGCGTCGCGCGGTTCGGCGGCGCGCCGCTGCCATTTCGCTGGCGATTGCATTGCCGCTGATCGCGGTGGGCGCGTTCATCGCGTATCGCTATTTGGGCCCGACGTTTTGCGCGAGCTATGCCGCGGCGGCCGTGATGCTCAGTATCGTCTTGATGTTGCGGGAAACGCGCGCCTACGACGCGCGCTGGCTGCTGCGACGACTCAATAACCTGACACCCGCATTCGAGGATAGTGCCGAACTCGTGCTCGACGACGGCGCGGCCGGCGGCCTTGCGGGGCTGCAGCGCGACCGGTTGAAGTCTCGCCTGGCAAGTCTCGATCTGCCCGATCTGCGGCCCGGCTATCCGCGCCGCGCGCTCACCCTCGTGTGGGGAGGTGCGGCGCTGTTGCTCGGTATCGCCTTGGCGGCGCCGATGCTGGCGCGCGTTCTGCATGGACTGGCAAGCACGGTGGCACCGACCGCGCAGAGCGGTGTCCTGGGCGACGTGAGTCTGCGCGTCACGCCGCCGAGTTATACGCAGCTCAAGACACAGGATCTCAGTTCCCTGGATGGGAAAGTCCCCGAGGGCAGTACGGTTGCCTTTGCCTTGCATTTGGGCGGTGAGCCGGGGACGGCAGCGCTGACATTTCATGACGGCAGCCGCCTCGAGTTGCACCGGGATGGCGATGTCTGGCGCGGCGAACGTGTCTTCACAAACTCCACGCTTTATGCGCTGCAGGTCGACGGCCACGCCGCGACTGAGCACCTCTATCGGCTCGACGCGATTCCCGATCGGGCGCCCGAGGTCATCGTGCGCACGCCCGATCACACGCTCAACCTGCTCACGAGCGGGCAAAAGACCTGGGATCTCGTGTTCGAGGCGAGCGACGACTACGGTCTCGTCAAAGCGGAACTTGCAATCACCTTGGCGCAAGGCTCGGGCGAGAACATCAAGACCTCGCAGCAGACGCTCGTGCTCGAAGGTGACGGCGACGCGCACCATCGCCTGTATCGCAAGACGCTCGATCTCGGCTCCCTCGGGTTTGCACAAGGTGACGATCTCGTCGTGCGTCTGCGCGTGACCGATAATCGCCCGGGGCAGGCCAATGTCACGCAGAGCGCGAGCTTCATTTTGCGCTGGCCTGCGCAGGCCGAGGCCGCGAGCAGCGGCATGGAGGGCCTGGTGCAAAAAACGCTGCCAGCGTATTTTGCGAGCGAGCGCCAGATCATCATCGACAGCGAAGCCTTGCAGGCCGAGCGTGGCGGTATCGCAGCGAAGCGCTTCGAATCGCGCTCCGACGAGCTCGGCGTGGAGCAGAAGACTCTGCGGCTACGCTATGGCGAGTTCCTCGGCGAAGAGTCCGAACATAGCGCGCAGCACGACGATGACACGCAGTCGACCTCGAAGACCTTCGGCGATGCCGGAAACATCACCAGCGAGTACGGACATGTGCACGACCGGCCGGAGGCCGCGACGCTGCTCGACCCCGACACGCGCCGAATTTTGAAAGCCGCGCTCGATCAGATGTGGCAGGCCGAGCTGCATTTGCGCCAGGCCGATCCCGGGCAGGCGCTGCCTTACGAGTACAAGGCACTCGAGTACATCAAGCAAGTCCAACAGGCCGAGCGCATTTATCTCGCGCGCGCCGGCGTGCAGCTGCCGCAAGCGGATGCCAGTCGGCGACTGACCGGGGACCGTGGTGGTTTGACCGACCGCACGCAGGTCAGCACGAAGGCGCCCGCGGACGACGCACCGATCGCCGCGATCTGGCAAAGCTTGCACGCCGGCGGCACGCCGGATTGGGCGCGACTGTCCGCCTGGGTGCGTGCGCATCAGATTACCTTGCCCGATGCGCTAGGTTTGCTCGCGGCCGCCGATCGCGTGCAGCGGGACCCAGACTGCGCATCCTGTCGTGCGGACTTGCTCGGATTGCTGTGGCCCTTGCTGCCCGCCCCGGGAACCGCCCTACAACCGCGGCGCCAAGCGGATGCCGCGGGCGCGGCTTACCTACAGGCGCTCGAAGGCTCGGCGGGATCGGGCGCATCGGCGGGACCGTCGCCGTGAGCGCAAGCGAGGTGAGTCGCCTCGCCGTGGCGGCGCCGTGGCTGGTCGCCGCGATCTTGTTTCTGGCCGTGGCCCTCGCGACCTGGCGCAAGCTGCGACGTGGCGACCGCGGCTTCGGTCTATGGCTGCAATGGCCTGCAGCTGTATTGCTGTATTTGACGCTGTTCCCGCCCATGAGCAGTTTGCGTGGCGATGCCTTGACCGTCATGGCGGCGGGCGCGGGCACCGCGCAGCGCGGCGCCCTCGGCGGCCAGCCGATCGTGGCCTTGCCTGGCGCGCAAGCCCCGGCGGACGCGGAAGCCGTTCCGGATCTTGCGACGGCGTTGCGCCGACATCCGGCGGTCAGACAGCTGACGATCATCGGCGCCGGCTTGACGGCGCGCGATCGCGAGGCTGTTGGCTCGCGCGTGCTGCAGTTTGAGCCGACGCCCGCGCACGGCCTGGTCGAATTGCGGGCACCCACGCAGGTACCACTGGGGCGGCAATGGTCTCTATCGGGGCTCACGGCGCCGCCGGTGCGACGCGTCGAACTGCGGGATCCTTCCGGTGCCGTAGTCGACGCAGTGGATTGCGATTCAGCTGGCCGATTCAGTCTCTCGGCGACCGCGCGCGGCGTGGGTGCCGTGCGCTTCGAACTGCGACTGCAAGGCGCCGAGCACGCGCCGCTCGAGTCGGTTTCGGTGCCGGTCATCGTCACGGGCGGCGAGCCGCTGGATGTGATCCTGCGTTACGGCGCGGTCAATCCCGAACTTAAATTTTGGCGACGCTGGGCCACCGATGCCGGCCTCACGGTGAGCCTGTCGGCCGGTCTTACCGAGGGCATCAACCTGCGTGAGGGCGACGCGCAGCTGACGCCGGCAGCCCTTGCGAAGGCCGATCTCGTGATCGTCGATGCGCGCGGCTGGGAGGGACTTGAAGCCGCCGAGAAGACCGCGCTGCAATCGGCGGTTACCCAAGGTCTCGGCCTCTTACTGCGCGCGGATGGCCCGCTCGCGCCCGAGACCGTCGCCGATTGGCGGGCGCTCGGTTTTGTCGTCAGCGCGACGGCGGCGCCCACCAGTGTGACGCTCGATCGCCGTCTCGGCTTGCGCGAGCTGAACGCGTTCACGCTGGCGCCGGTTGCCGTCGATGCGGGCACGAGCAACGTGCAGTTGCAAGCCGATGACGGCACGCCGCTCGCGTGGTGGCATACCGAGGGCGTGGGCCGCGTCGGGCTCTGGCGTCTCGTCGACAGTTATCGACTGGTGCTCGTGGGCGAGCCCGAACGTTATGCGAATTTGTGGGCGACCACACTCGATCTGTTGGCACGTCCGCGTGCGCCGCTGCCGCCGGCGCCGATCTTGCCGGGCAATGTTTGGGTTTACGAACGCGCGGTGCTCTGCGGCCTCGGCGCGGCGGCGAACGTGCTTGCGCCGAATGGCGGGGCAGCGGTACCGCTCGTCGTGGACGCGCAGTCCTGCGCGGGCTTCTGGCCCTCGGTGCCGGGCTGGCATGTGCTGCAGACCAGTGCTGGGAGCTGGCCGTTCTATGTACGCGCGGCCGATGACGGCGGCAGCTTGCGGGCCGCCATGGATGCGCGCGCCACGGCCGCTATGGCATCGCAGACCGGGTCGGACTTAGCCACTGAGATGGCTATTCCGCCAGTCAAGAAGCCCATGGCGCGTTGGCCGTGGTTTCTTGGCTGGCTCGCGGTAAGCGCTTTGGTTTGGTGGGGGGAGCGGCGGTCCGGGATACTCGTCGGCCGATCGTGATCCCCGGAATACGCTGCACGGACACCTCGCCGCTAGCGAGTTACTCGCAATTGCTGCTTCCGGTCGCTGCACAGAGATAATGACCCTTGGTATACACGCCGTAGCCGTCCGTTGGTGTGCCGATACGATCTTTGACCAGCACATTGTCCCTTTCTGGCCAGGGGTCCCAGGTCCAGCCCGTGTAAGAAGCGCCGTTCTCATCCGCCCAAGGAAGTAGCTTGGATGCAAAGGGGGAGCCCTTTGTGCCAGGCGCATTGTGATCGCCGAACTCTGTGATGAACACAGGGTAGCCTGCGGCCAGCACGCTCTTCGTCCAGGCATAGGCAATGCTGCCAAACTTTGGCAGGGCGGCTTGTGGACTGCCGACGGTGCTGGAATCAGGGTAGGCATGCCAAACGGCGGCGATCTGCTTTTCTGGATCTGTGGGCCTATGAGCAACCCACTCGGACAGATCTTGTGACCAATTGACTGCACCAATCAGGACCACGTTGGTTGCGCCGGTCTTGCGCACCGCGTCGAGCATCTGCTGCATACCCGCAACCTTCCAAGTATATTTTGCCGTGTATTCGTGACCGCTGCCGGTGACGTATTCAGTCATCGTCCCGCCGTTTATCAGGACGTTCCAGTCCGTTTCGCCCTCGGCCAGCCAGAAGAAATAGGGTTCATTGAACAGCTCGAACATCACATTCGGATACGTCTTGAATGTTGCAGCGACCGAGCTCCAGAAACTGATGGAGTTATCGCTGTCTGCCATTGGATTTTGCGCCAATGGGCAAAAATTCTTCGGCGCCGACCAGTGCAAATCGAGGACTACGTAAAGTCCGGCAGCGGTGGCATCTGAGACGGCCTTCTTTACCGTGGCTTGGTAATTGTGCCCGGGATCGGGATTGCGACTTGCGCCGGTGGCGTCCGTGCAGCGATAGCCCAGCCAGGATGCTTCGTTCAGCGGCAAGCGCACGGTGTTGGCTTTCCAAGTCTTGATCGCGGCGAAATCCGGCGAATCCCCTCCCCAGGGATCGCTGGGATCCCATCCTTGGACCGCCACGAATCCCAAGTCACCGACGTTTACGCCGCGAAGCTGCATAGGGACGCTGTTGGCATCGATGAAGTGATCACCTTGGACTCTCACCGACAGCGCCGAGCTACTCGCGACGGGAGCTGGGGTGGACGCGGACGCGATCGTAATCGTCGCCGTCGCCGGCGCGGTCAACTTGGCATTCGTCGCGTTCCAAAGTACGAGGACGAAGTGACTCCCGCCACTGCTCTGTACGATAGGAATGTTGATGGTCTGACTTTTGGTGTCTCCATTCAGCCAGGTAAGGGTACCACTGGTCTGTTTGTAGTCCTTGCCGGCGACCGCAGAACCGTCGGCCGTCGCGTAGCTCACCGTGGCGGATCCGCTCGAGCCATCGATGCGATCGACCGTGACCGTTACCTGGCTGTTGGCGTTTGGCGTCGAGTAGCGAGCGGCAGCAAACGCGAGGCTGCTTGTTCCAGTTTGTGAGCTATCGGCGCGGGAGTCGCCGGTCGTCTCCGTCGCGGCGGCTGCTAACGCGCGCCCGTCGCCCGTGAACAAGACGAGCACTCCGCAGCAAGCGGCGAACATCAAGGGGTTGTGTGATTTCAAGATGACGATCTCCGCGTAGCATGTAGGCGGGCATCCTGTTTGTCATGAACACGGCGCGCAATATGTCGCGTAGCGCAGACGATATGTAAAGTCGTTGCAAATCAGCGCGTGGCGGAGCGGTGTACAAAAAATAACCTGTCATGGAAAAAAAATCATGAAGGTGGTGGCAGCGCCTGTACTGGTCGCGCATTTGGCGTGCACCATCGGAGTTGGCACGGACCCCTGCAATCAATTCGTATAAATGCGCACGTAATCGACGAGCGTTTGCGAGGGAAATGGGGTCGAGGAATTGGGTGACCCCGGGTAGTTGCCGCCGATTGCGAGGTTCAACAGGATGAAGCTCGGTCCCGTGTCGAATGGCCAAGCCGAGCCCGGAAAATTCGCCACGCTCGTGGGCGTGAACGTGGCATAAGGAGACGACGGGTCGTCGACGTAGTAAGCGACGCTGCCCGGACTCCAGATCATGCCGTAGGTATGAAACGTCGCCGCGGTTTGCCCGGTCGGGAAATAGAAGGTCGTTCCGATGTTGCTGCCCGTGAATCCGGGGCCGTGGATCGACCCGACGGTCTTGTCGGGCGAATCGGCCGCATCGACTCGCTCCTGTACATCCATCTCGCCACAGCCCGGCCACGGCATGGTCGTGATGTCATTGCCCATGAGCCACGCCGCAGGCCAGAAGCCTTGCGCTTCCGGCACCTGCACGCGCACCTCGAAGCGGCCGTACTGGAAGCTGAACAGGCCCTGCGTCTTGAGGCGCGCCGAGGTATACACGCCGGGACTCGGTTGCTGCGCAACGATGTGCAAAAAGCCGTCGGTGCCGACATAGGCATTCGGTGCGCTGGCAACACAAGGCGAGACGGCCGACCCGTACGCGCAGTAGGTCTCCAACTCGTTGTTGCCAAAACCCCCGCCACCGACGTCATACGTCCAGAACTGCTGATTCGGAGCCGTGTTCGCGGTCGTCGCCTCGTTGAATTCCTCGCTCCAGACGAGCGTGTTCGACGGGATATTCGGCGCAAACGCGAGCGTCGCGACCGCGCTCTGCGGCAAGCCGGCGGCGACGGCGATGGCCTTGACGGTCAGATTCGAGGCGACCAGAAACGGCGCCTCGTAGATCTGACTCGACGTGGTCGGTACGCTGCCGTCGCGCGTGTAGTAGATGGTCGCCCCCGCGCTTGCGTCGCCCAGAGTGACGATCGCGGCTCCGTTTTGCGCCCCATTATTGTTCGACGAGGCTGAGATCGTCGGCGTGGGCGTCAGCCCCGCCAGGTTCAGCGTATAAGTCGCACTGGCAGCCGCGCTGGTCGCAAAGCCGGGCGCGATCGCGATCGCCGTCAGTGTTTCGCTGCTGCTCACGGCGATCGGTGCTGTGTAGGCCGTCGATGCCGCGGTCGGCGTCGTGCCATTGGTCGTGTAATAAATCGTCGCGCCGCCGGTCGCGTCGCTGATCGTCACGGTCTGCGCACTCGTGTACGTGCCGGAGGCGAGGGAAAACACGGGTGTCGATGCGGCCGGCGGTGGAGCGGTGGCGATCGTATAGCTTGCGCTGGCCGGCACGCTGTTGCCATAACCGGGAGCGATGGCAATCGCCGTCAGTGTCTCGCTCGTACTGACGATAATCGGCGTCTTGTAGGCCGCTGATGCGGCGGTCGGCGTCGTGCCATTGGTCGTGTAGTAAATCGTCGCGCCGCTGGTCGCGTCCGTGATCGCCACGCTTTGCGCCGCGGCATACGTTCCGGCGGGGACCGAGAATACGGCGGTTGCGGCAGTCGGCGTCGTCGGCGGTCGCGACATGGTGCCGCCGCCTCCACCCCCGCCACATCCGGCGAGGGCCGCGAGACCGGCGACCAAGGGGTACAAGCCAGATCGGATCGATCTGGGACGAATCATGGGTTGAATCATGTGTAAGGAGCAGCCTAGCAGGCAAAGCGGCGCGAAAACTCACTGCCGCTTCACGCAATCCGAGGGTCGGCTTGCAAATGGTGCCCGTTCACCGCGATTGACGCGCGTACCCTCCGACCTGCCGCCACCGTTCAATCGCGATCAACCTGACTCGCCCTCGTTGAGCTCGCCGGTGGCGCTCTGAATGTAGTTCTGCAGGCCCATGCGCTCGATGAGTCCGAGCTGCTCCTCGATGAAATCGATGTGCTCTTCTTCGCTCTTTTGGATATGCACCAGCAACTCACGTGTGACGTAATCTTGCACGCGTTCCGAGTAGGCGATCGCCTCGGAATAAAGCGGATGAGCCGCCATCTCGAGCTTCAAATCGCACAGCAGAATCTCCTTGACGTCCTCGCCAATGTACAATTTGCCGAGATCTTGCAGATTGGGAAGACCATCCAGAAACAGAATGCGTTTGACGAGCCGGTCGGCATGCTTCATCTCGTCGATGGATTCCTCGTATTCGACTTTGCCCAGGCGTTTCATGCCCCAGTTGCTCAGCATGCGGGCGTGCAAGAAATACTGGTTGATGGCGGTCAGCTCGTTCTTGAGCGCCTGATTGAGGAATTCCAATGCTTTCGCATCACCTTTCACGCCGGCTCCCGGTGCAATGTGTCTTGCAAGTCACTTCGATTCTACGCAGAAACGATACGCGAGAGGGGCGCCGACGAGCGGGCTCTCAGGTCGCGAATTTGGCGCTTACGCTCTGAAAGAAAGGCGCGCTGGCAGCAGCCTCACGGTGGGAATGCAAACAAGCCGCCAAAGTGGTCCGTGCCTCGGGCATGCATTTGCCGCAGCAGGTGCCGACCCCAAGTTCGCGCGTCAGGTCACGGAGATGGCAGGCGCCACTCCTGACCGCCTCCCGGATGTGACGATCGGAGACGGCTTTGCAGACACATACGATCATGGCCGCAATTCTAAACGCGAATGCGAATGATTGTCAATAACGAAAATCACAGCAGCACATTACGGCCGCGCGTGGTCGCGCGGGGCAATCGTTGCCGTACAAATTGACGCTAGCGCGTGCGACGCCGCCGCAGGGCAGAGACGCCAAGCACGGATATGCCGCTCAGCAACAGTGGCAGGGCACCGGGCAGCGGTACCGGCGTCGGGGCGAATGCCACGCCTTTGAAGTCCGTGTCGGCCGGCGCAGCCTCGAGCTCGGTGAAGCTTTCCCCGCTCACTTGCGAGGCGCTGGTCGCCGAGAGGGTGTCGGAGAGGCCGTAAAGATAGGTCTGACCCAAATCCGTCAAGCTGTAGTTCGTCGCGAACAACTCCACGTTCTGTCCGACGACCTTGCCGGTAAGCCCGTAGAGTCCCGAGCTGCCGCTCGCGCTGCCGTTCGACACCAAGTTCAGACCTGTGGAAAGCGTGTAGTCCAAGGTCCACGTGCCGTTCTGCAATGACCATTTCTGCAGGCCGCCATCGCCGATGCCCCCGGCCTTGGGGTCGCCGCTATCTGCGACGTACAGCGTGTTCGCGTTGGCAAAGAAGTAAGTCTCCGGACTCAGGTAGATCTGACCGGAACTGCCGTTCACCGAGTTGCCGTTGCCGCCGTTCAGGCTGATCGTGCCGGGATAGGCCGATTTCGGCGAGCCCGTGCTCAATCCGGGCAGGATGGTGGGAGTGGTCGCGCTGGTCGGCAGGTTGTTCTGCGAACCGACCGTCCCGATGTAGGCCAACTGCCCCTTGCCCACCTTGCTGTCTTGCGAGATGTAAAGCTGGTTGTTGTAGATCGCGACACTCCGTGTGTCATAGGCCGTGTCGATGGCGGTTGCCGAGGTGGCGCCCTTTTGAGCGAGGAACAAACCCTCGGTGGTATCGCCGCTCTGTCCCTGACCAGAAATATAGAAGCTCGAGCCGTCCGTCGTGACAACGCTGCGCGGGTTATTGCCGTTGAATACGTTGTAAAGCGCCGTCGAGGTATCGACGCTGCCATTCCCTGAGATCAGC
>Ga0209208_10005501_pt1 | contig 17654 bp, 9 predicted proteins | sample S1TSphfallax_3_FD_187694 | JGI IMG/M metagenome (GOLD analysis project Ga0209208, IMG submission 187694) | Host-associated microbial communities from peat moss isolated from Minnesota, USA - S1T2_Fd - Sphagnum fallax MG (SPAdes) (version 2) | ecosystem: Host-associated > Plants > Peat moss >... | reverse complement strand
ATGATGTAAAGCCTGCCAAGCTGTATTTGCTATAACACACTACAACGAGGCAATGAGAGCAAAAATGGAAGGCCGTGATATGCCCAATCAAAACTATGCCCTGCCATATGCAAAAGGTCTCGTTCCGCTACCAAGATTGGTAACACAAGTAATCAACTACTAACAACGAGTAGTGGATCAGAAGTGAAACTGGGAGCAAGTTCTGCAACAGGTGGAAGGTGACATGTGATTAACCTTTTTTGACTCATAATTAGTGATGCTCGTGTCATTTGAAAGACCATGGAGATTTGTTGTCTAAGGAGATCACTGAAGGTGATCGTGATTGAAGAGGAGACCTTTCAATCCTTTGGCATTCCAAGCTCTATTCACAAAGCATGAAACAAAATCATTGGCTTGTTTGAGCAATCTATTGAGATCTTTATTGCTAATGAGAGGAATTTGCACATGATCTTTGCACATGTTACTCTTGAAGCTACAAAATTATGGGTGGAATCTGAGTAACTAGGAGGTTATAATTTTTTTTTAAATGGTGCATTTGTAATAACAATAGTTGCAAAGGTCCAAATGTCGTTGGAAAGGATGATGTTGAGATGTTGACAAAAGGTTTAGAGGGTGAATGAAAATACCATATGCAATTGTTCATAAACCAAATAGACTTTGCAAGTCACAAAAACAAAGTCATCATGTGTAGCATCATGTGTTTCTTAATACACTATCATTGGTGGATTAAATATGGGGATAACTACTGAGTTGTTGCATTAAGTATAAACAAGATGAAGAAGGTCAAGTACCAACAAATGGTGAAACCTTAGCATGATCCAAGGGGCAACCAAAAGAAGGTTGATGAATAAAAAAACATGAAGATGATTCATTTTGCTATTAGGCAAACTCCTTCCCTTAAACCCAACCAAGGAAGGATTTGAGCTCAATAGGCATTGGACAATTCATCAAAATGAATATGGGATAGGGTATGAATGGTGCAATTGTTTTAAAATTATGGCCTTAAAGCCGATTGACCTTTTACACAAATTGTTTTAACAAGAGAACAACATGAACTAGAGGTGGCAAAAGTTTATATGTCGTCTCCATTTTTTGTTGAAAAGAATTGCAAAAGTTGTGCCTTGCACAACATAACAATTAAGATTCCATGTTGAAGGTGACTTGCTTTTATCTCATTCTAAGCAATAAATTTGAATATTGATACATCTTGAAGCAAAAAATCATTGATGAAAGATGATATCAATGAATGAAAATCAATTGAGATGCCAAATTTGGTATATCATCAAAGGAGTGATAAACATGGCTAGGGGAACAATGTTAATTAATAAGCTTGATAAAAACCATGCAACACATTAGTAAATTACATAGGGGAAACAAATAATTATTTTTTAAGTAACTAGGTATCTAAAAGTTAAAGAGACCAAAGGATTCGACTTTTGAAATTTTGTCATCAATAACATATGAAAATAAAAAAAAATGGAAGTTGGAGACAAAAAATCAAAAGGCTTTGAAATGAATCAAAGTGTCACTTTGATGTGTACCCATGGTTGATGGAATGACAATGATATATTCAAGTCCCAATTATGATGATTATAACATATCAAAATTACTATTACATAAAACAAAGGATAAGTTGAATGATGTCACTTCATGCAACACACAATCCTTGAAACAAATGCCCCTCAACATCAAGTTGATTATGCTTGGCCCATTTGCAAAATGGCCCAAACATGAAGAAAATCAAATTTGCATGAGATGCCATGGACAACTATTTCACAACCATTTGTTCAAGGCAAAATCAAATTAAAAATGAATCACAAAGTCAATCAATGGATAAATTTAACAAATATCCTATGATGATTGTGAGATAAGCCTCCAAAAGGTTTAAGCATGGTGAAACAATGGGTTCTTCCAAGTAACACAATGGGCATTATATCTTTAGTCGATGTGAAACCAAAGCTAAAATACTCATCGCTAGAAACAATTTAAGAAAATTTTCAAGGTAAAACATTCATGCAAATGTTGAAAAACCGCATATTGAAAACCACTAACTAATCAATGAAACATTTTATTAAATGCAAATCTAGACAATCCAAAAGACAATCCAAGATTTTGGTTAGGTTCAAAAGTGTCCACAAAGGTTCATGGAAAGCACGTGTAGATCATGACAAAAGGAATGGATAGGTCACTATCAAAAAAATTGAAACAACAATGAAGTGAGGTTGGTATAATGGTGGATTTGCAAAAAAGAACAAATTTCCTATTGCCCCCTTTGTACATCATGCTTTTAAATGTGAAGAAACAAATCAAATCACTTAAACTCTGAAAGGTGATATTGTATTTGAAAATTTTTGAATCTTCTTTTGCAAAAAAATCTTCTTGTCTTGTGAATGTCATAATGACATCAAATTTGATTTATATGTGTGAAAATGTATTGATTTAGGAGTTTTCATGACCTTAACTTTGACTTTCGATGACTCTTATAAATGATAATGAAATGCCTTTGTTGGAATGAAAGGAAGATAAAATGATAATATAAGGAATTGGGTTGAATGAAAATCCTAAACATGGTAAGGGCCAAGGAAAGTGAAACATTCATCTAAACAAATAGCAAATGTTGAAGAATCAAAAGGAAGCATTTCCAACATGAATTGAAACATTTTGTGAATCAAGGTTCCTTGGGATTTGTTAATTTTTAAAACAAAATTTGACAATTCAAATACCAACCAAATGGGATTTTTTTTTAAATTAAAAATAACTTAGATAGTTACAAGAAATTTCATTTCATTTCCCCAAAAAAATTGTTTCCTCACCAATATAATCATTTGAATATTTGGGATAAAAAATGTCCCAATTTGTTTCATGCACTCATGTATTGCAATTTGAAGGGACAAATGCCAATTTGATAGCATAACATGGCCTTGGAAAGATTTTGACATGAGTTACAAGAAAATGGCCTCAAATGTATTTTGTTACATTCTTAGGAGCTAAATGAACTCCAAATGTCATGGGACACTTTGGCTTCTTGATTTTGATAAAAAAAACATTGGGAATTTGGGGAATTTTGTCATTTTGATAACATGTCACCACTAGGACATGCAAATTATAAATTTAAAAATAGTACCTTCAAACCATGGTTGAATTTGTGTGAACTTGTCATGGGTTGGCCAATTTTGGCCCCAATTACAATGAAGGGCATCTTTGTTTATTTTGTGTAGTTGACATGAATAAGATATCCATGAAGTGCATAACATTCTCCTAATCATCCCAAAGTCCTCATTTCCTTGTCTTGGTTATGAAAAACTAAAGAATGCACTTTAGATTTTTAAATTTAACGTTTAAGTTTATAGTTTAAAACAACCTGACATTACATAGTTTAAAATAATCCACGATAGAATAACTTAGAATAGTTTGGAATAACATAGAATGGAATAGCCTATAATAGTTTAAAATACCTAAGGTACCATACCCTTTAATAGCCTAAAGTTGAAATAACCTATAATAACAAAAAATAACTTAAATTATAATAATTTTGAATAGTTTAAAGTGAAATAGTTTAGAATATCCAAAAACAACTTCAGGTGGAATAACTTATAATAACCTAGGGTATGATAACTTAGAATAATCAAGTGTGAAATAGTTAAGAATAATATAATGTAGTTTAATTTAGTTTAAGAATAACCTATATAGTAACCTACATTAACTTTAAAATAGCTTAGGATTATTGTGGGGATCTAACATATGATAACATGCACATAAATTAAGAAAAGAATGTGCACAATAATATGTGATAAGAAATCATTTCATTTATTTAACTAATGGTTCAATGTTAAAGATTTTTTCCTTGAGCATGGAGACGAAGGGAGTGAGGGGTTCAAACCTTCACATTTGCACCTTAAGTTGACAAGTTAAATTAATTTAAGTTTACAAGTGCTTAATTTAGCCTAAATGGTTAAGTGTTTAATTAATTTAGCTATTAACTATGAGGTTAATATAATGAATTAATTGTTAGTGAATTTGATTAACTATTAGCGAAGTAAATTTTTTAAATTAATTATTAATTAATTCAATTAGAATGAATGAATTCGCTTGTTCATAACAATTAATCCATGTTCATTAGAGTTTTGGCTACTTTTGCCATAGTACTAAATTTGTCCAATTTCACTTAAAATCTATTGGAATATAGAGTGAATGAAGACACATATTGGTGTAATGCCCCTTGGTACCTTTTTAATTAATTTACTATACTCATACATTCGTCAATTTCCCAACCTCTATAACAATTACATTCAACTTCCCAAACATTAAAATGTATATCCCTCTTTTGTTTGCCCTTTCCTCCTTATTAAAATATCCCATGGCAACCTTTGTAAACCACCTTTTGCCACTACCCACAACTAATGACTTAATTGAAATGCTCTTTCACTTCAAAATTTATATTTTTGAAACATTAAAATTTATATGCAAAAAAGTTGGTCCTTGTAATATAACCATAATTTTTAAATAACTACAAGGTCATTCAACCTTCATACATTGTGTGACACAATTCATAAGTTCATGATTAATGATAATGATGAATGTCATGTTCATTACTTATGTACATATCTTTCCTACACTTACAAATTTTTCCTTCCACTTGGTAGGGAGCAACTTGCTTCAACGAATATCCATTTTCTTAAATGAGCCTACAAGTAGCCACCTTTGCATGGTGGATTAATAACTTTGGTGTTTATCCTAATTTGAACCTTTTGCCCCGACATCTTTGTCAAGTAGGTAGATGTTTTGCAAGTTCCATCCTAACCTTATGCATACCTTGTTTTAAAACCCTTACAATGTTTTGTATACTTGCCAATAGTGATCTCTACTCATCTAAACTCTTTCCTATTCCATTTTGACTAACTTTTGAGGTCATTCCTTTAAGAGGTTTCCATACCTACATGAACTAATTGTCTTTAATAACCATTAAACCTTGGAGACTAAGCATTTTAAATTCTTAGGTCTATAGTCTCACCAATCCTTGATGTATCAAGACCAACCATTTGGGTTTCATAAATCATGAGGAAGTCTCCCTTTACTTGTGATGTCCCTTTGTTCTCTTGAGTTTCTAGAACTTCATCCAAAGCTACTTTATACTTTATGTTGAAACTTTAACTACTAACATCCCAAATTATTACTCCCCCTTTGCACCACATTTCGGCACAAAATGGTGGGATTGGAAAGTGGGATTCTTTAGTAATCACCTCCCCTTCCTCCTCAATTATTAACTATCTATCTACTTTCCTCTTCATCCTTTAAACTTTACACAATGACCATGCCATGGCATCTTCCTATGCAAAGAGCTCCAAGTACCACTCTATAAGCTACCATTGCACTCTTGTTTATCTATATCCTAGAATCCCCATCAATGGGCTCACTTAAGCATGATGTTCCTCGCTAACTTTACCTTCAAGGCCTTTACTTAAACCATCTGCAACACATTATAATTTTGTTATAACTCTTCCATTGGTGTCTTGTCCTTGTTTATATGGTAGTCCCCTTGCCCCAACCTTCCACTTTTCATGTGGATGACTCTTGACAACCCTAAAAAATTGGATGTTAATTCCCATATATATTAGTTGCAACCTACCCCTCTTTGATATAATCTATTTCTTATTCACCACCTTGGTGAAACATTTTTTGTCTATCATTTTGTGCCTTTTTATCTTTCCCTTTTCTACGTTATTGATTGGTTGCCTAATGTCATTCACATTCCCCTTGAGGTAGAGTCTCGCAATTGTTTCCCTTTTTCAAGTACCGCTTCTTCCCTTTATGTGGTTTAATGTTTTATCCATGTGATGACCTATTCATCTTTTAGCTTTTGACTTATTCATGTTCCATTTCACATTGATTCTCATTGCCCTTCATTTTGTTTCATCTAGAAAGGGGCAATCTTTCATTCGATGAAAAGTTTCAAAACAAAACCTACATTTAATCAACAATTAGTCGTATTCAATCAACACAAATGGCAATTTCTCTATTAACCTCATTAGTCACTTCCAAGGGAATTTCCCATTTGTCCTCGATTACCATTGCAACACAAAATCGTTGCTTAAATGAATGAATAAAACCTTGGTCAAAACCTAATTAACTCCCAAGGTTGGAAATAATCTCCCACCCAACTACCATGAACTTTGTTGGGAGTTTTTAAAAAGTGATCCAAGTTGGGATATTTATCTTTTAAATTGGTTTCTCTAGGTTGAAGCCAAGGACCCATCCTTGAAGGATGCATAGTTCCCAACTTATCTTGAAAGGGGTCATGATCAACATCAAAACCTTTTACATGGTGCTTCAACCATCCATCTCCAACAAAAGATAGCCCATCCTTAATGAACAATAAAAAATTATATGTTCTTTCCTTTGATCTTTTGGTTTAGATGGGCTAACCAAGAGTTGGAAAGCTTGAGGGGATGGCTTATCCACCACAAAAGTTGCAACAAAAGAATGATCCTACTAGTATTCCACTTATGTTCTGACAACATTTTGATTAACCATAACAAACCTTTTGGTTTTTTTAAACATAAAACTAATGTAATTGCAAGAGAAGCCCAATGACAAAATCTCAACTAATGATGCTTTGGTGGTGTTGAGAAAAAACTTCACTCCTTGTTTTTCCAAAAACTCCCATAGTCCATGATTCCAAGCAATATAGTAAGAGCCCTAGATTGCAAGCATTGGGTCAACAAAATTCTTATTTTGATTCAACTACACATAACCCACAATCTTAAACCCTCAAATATATGGTTAAATCTTCATTCAATGTTCCAACATTGAAACCAATTGTTTATATAAACACAATATTTCCCCTTAAGTTCCATCTACCATCCATGAAATTCACTTTTAGGCATTAATGTAAGCCTCCCTCCTCAACTGTGACAAGTAAGTGATGTATGTTTTCAATTGCACTCCATGTGTTGTGGCCCCATAAGCCCTAATTATGGACCCAAGAACCCTTCTGCTTCCTCCTCTTCCCTCCAATTGCATTTTTCCTTTTGTTTTGGTTCACCATTTCTTTCCTTATTCTGATGTTTGTTATGATTTATGTGTTTTGAATTTTGTTCTTTTAGTTGCAATGCACCCACATGGTTATGCACCCACAAATTTTTAAGGTTTTGCACTTGTTTGGTGTACATTTGTGTACCTCACATTTTCATCAAATTGACATGTTCAAAACATCAAAGTTACTAATGCATTGTGTCATATTTTGAAAACTCGTCAAAGCCTTCTTACTATGAATGGAAACAAGGCTAAAAAAATTTCAATTGAAATGAGCCATAATTTTAGTACTTACCTTAACTATTTTTAACTAAAGGAAAAGTGGAGTAATTTTGACCATTGTCCTTTTCCTATGGCTTGTTGCAATTGGTGATGGATGGGAATGAAGGATTTAGGGAATTACAATAGATTCTTGGAGGGTTGTGCGCCTTGCATTTTTATTTTGAATAGTCTTATTTTTTACATAGATTTTGGGAGTTTAGTTTTGGAAAAGAAGGCATGTGAAGTTTTGTTGAGATGTGTAACATGCTATTCTTGATTATTTGCAAGTGTGTGGTGTGGAGCAAAAGAGTTCATAAATAAAATGCAATGTTGTTATTATCAATGACATTTAAATTTCATGGGAGTTTTATGTGAATTAGGAATGGAATTTGTATTTTTAATGGTGTGTAAATGTGTGAATAGGAATTGAGACTTTTAATTTCATTACACAAGTTTATTTGCATTATGTAAACCCATGCAACAAAAAAAAAATTAGGGAAAATGAATGGGTGAAATTGCGGATTAACAAAAAATTCTAGCTTGTGTGGATGAGTATGAAATCAAAGTTGAATCTTTTGGAAGAAATGGGAGTGTTTTACTATCTTCGTAAGATACTTGGGAAGAGGGTTTAATTTTGGGGAATGGGAAATATCTTAGTGTTTGAAACTTCATATGTTATTAGTTACAAATAAATAAATAAAGGAGTTTATTCTTGTGGTAGTTTTGTTTAATGATTTATCAAAGAAGTCAAAATTGGGATTGTGATTTTGAGGGTTAGTGGGCAATGAATATAAATCTACATGGGATTTATCAAGGGTGGATGCATGAAAGAAACCTATAAAAGTGAATGCTAAAAATACTCATCTATTTTCTTCTTTTCATACATTCTAGTTGTTGCATACATGATAATGATAGAAGAGAGAGATACAAACAATAGGAAGAAGGGATTATCACTCACCTTAGGTATTTTTGATAATGTGCTTTCCTATATTTCTTCAAAATGAAGATATTGAATCAATGTAAATAATAGAAGTGATAACGTTGCTTCATTGTATGGCATGTTTAAAGTGAGGAGTATGTTGGAATGAGAGTTTGGTGGATTGATCTTTGCCCAAAAGTTGTTGATCTATGATGTCCATCTTGTATCCGATCCCTTAGGTTTCTACTACTACTAATATTTTACTACAATTCATTTTATTCACATTTGAAAGGTTTTCATGCCTATGCCAAAATGTGTGGCATAACTCCAAACAATAAATGTTCATTGTTTGATACATGATTGAAGTTTTCATGTTGAATTTACCATTATTAATACTTTCTATTTTTTTGTAGAAGATGGTTTAACAATAAAGAAGATACATTGTAAATCCAAAGGTGTCAAATCAAAGGTGCCAAGGTGAAGGATGTAAAGTTAGAAGGTGTCAAGCCAAAAATCTATAACAAGTTGGTATAATTCATGATTAGAAAGTTAATTATGCTAAGGAGTTGAGGAATTACATAACACAAATGTAGAACTATCAAATAGTTGTAGTTTGTTTTAAATAATGAAAGGAAATCTTTACGTTACTAGGGGATTTGCAAATAAATGGTTATTTTAAAAGCAACCTTAAGTGGAGATCATTGATGTTGCGATCAACATTTAGAAAAGTATGTGTAGAAAGACAAAGGTCTCAAGGAGGGAGCTTTTCAAATTATGTTTATTAATTTTCATTGTGATACATGGGACCATTGGATGGGCTAGGTTTCATTCCAATTTCAACAATCATCAATGATTAGTTGTTATTAAAATTGGCAAAATGCTTTTGACAATGGTAATTGAGTACCTTGAACTTACTTGATTAACCAAAAAAACCCATGCCCATCTTAAATTAACCTTGAAATGAGTATACAATATTAAGGTTAACATTTGATGCCCATGTTAAGGATTGGTTATTCCCCATTTGAGATGATGGACATGTGGATATAGTTTAATGGAAAGGAAAAATATTTGAATTAAAGTTAAAGTTTCATATGTGAACACATGATTTCATCTCTCCTTTTCATCCTTGTTATAACACCAGGTTCAAAAATTATAAAGTTATAAAGTTATGATGACATATATGACTATGTATTATGTGGTCATGTGTGACACAATGATTACATGACTTTATAGTTAATTCAAACACATTTGGCATTTATGACTATCTCCATATGGATGGAAATTGTCATGACTATGATTAAAATATAGATTGTGGTTTAATTATACTTTTATTCATTCATTCATTCATTATTCTCTTTTTTTTCCCCAAATTTGGGTTGCTTTATTAAATTAAAAAATTGTAGGACATGAAATTTGCAATCCATGTGGGCATAGTGTATATACATTGGTCAAAAACACAATTATGATAAGATTGTAATCATGTAAGGCAAAAGTGTCCAATTTGAAAATGGAGTCATGTACGTAAAAAATATGAGTTGTTAGGAGGTGATTGAATCCTACCTTCATGACCATAAATTGGATCCTTATTCAACCACACATCTTTGATTTGTGACAAACAATGTCATCAAATCCTTACAAACATGTTCATTTCAAATATTTAACATTTCAAATATCCAAACTTTGAAATGCCTTTCTCTCTTTCACATAAATTGTTGAAATAAGACTTGAATGAAATTTTTTAGTAAGTATTTTCAAATATTTATGCATTGAATTAAACATAATTTACAAAATTTAAATGCAAACTTTTTGATTTCACATGCAATAAGATTACTTAATTTTACATATGCAATTACTCCATTAAAAATTAATTATGTTATTTTTTAAAAATTAAACACCATGGGAAATTTTTTAATTTCATGTCATTTGTCCTTTCAAAAATGAAACTTGGTTTTTAACACAATGAACCCTTTGGTCATGGGTAAAATAGTCCACTTGAAAACATTTAAAATTCAAACCCTTTATTAAGACATGGATAAATTATATTTCAATATTCATTAGATTTTCATGTGAGTGCTACAATTAACACCCAAATTGAAACTTAGTAATTGCTGAAACAAAGGGTCAATAATATGACACATCGTCAAGTTAATAAAACTTGAACATCTACCTTAATCTTGTAATCTATATGATAATGGGGGTAATTGTTTATGCACAACTACATCACATAGTTGTGCATAGTTAACTATTTCACATGCATCAAGTTTATTATTAATGTCTATTTTTCATAAATTATCAATAAAGTTCATTGATCATTGTCCAACTTTCATCCATCGTGGATATTTTCAAAATCACTTAGGAAGGTTTTATGGACAATGAGCTTCAAGTATGATTCCATTGGACCTTTATTGGCCTAGCCCTTTAAATAAATACAAATGCATTAGTGCAATATTTTTTTGTTTAATGAACATATGAAGAATGACTTTGCAACATCACCATATTCACCTTGTATCATATCATGTTAAAATATTTTCATATTATAAAAATAATAATGTGTACATGCTTGTTACTTCATGTTCATGTATATGTAATTATGGATGGTTGGAAATGTGTTTGAAAGCTTGTTATTGTTATAAATTCATCACAAACTTACTAAGCTTCATAAGTACGATGTATAAATTTAGTGTAATATCCGATTTTCATAGGTTCATAAAAAAATACATGAGTTTCATGTTATGGTTAATATGATTGATGTTTTTACATATTTGATATCTTAAATATAAAAAATGGATGAGAAATTATTTTTGAATGACATATGTGAATGTTCATGCTTAATACAAAAAAATTGCATAATTTTATGCAAAATTATGTTATGATAATTGCATGGATTTAGTTAAAATGTAATCATACATATTTCATATCAAAACATCATAAGTAATACACAACATTTATATAGAAGTAAATTTTTTTTCATGCCATTTTTACACTTTAAAAATCACAGATTTTGCACACATATTTTCAATTTTTACACAATTTTTATTGAAATTTTATGAGATTGGAAGTTTGTGACGTTGTAATTAGTGTTGGTTAGTTCTTCCTTTTTAAGAGCACCTTTGATCTTGGTATTGACACTTTTGTTTTTTGGTAGGTTTTCTAAGTGTAGGTTTCAGCTTAATTCTTCAAAATTTTGAACCCATGGTTTGAGTTTGGCACATTTTTTCAAGTTCAAAAACCTTTGGGTTAACTAGTTGGTCCCTTCTAGGACTTGGAGTGGAGGTAAGCCTAATGCCCAATTTTATGAAAGGTAATCATATTTTTCCCCTTTCAATTGGTGGGTCATTTTTTTTCTTTTTTCTACCAAGTAAATTGGATGTGCAATTCATGGTCATAGCCAACAAGGAACAAATTATTATTTTTTCAAAAACCTTTTAAATTGATGTTTAATAAATATAATAAAAAATGCAAAGTGGGTAAAGGTCATCTCAATTCATATTTTTATGAAAAATAAAAATTCTATAAGGTGTGTGATGATTTTTAAAGTAATGTTTGTTTTAATATTGTGGTTGGTTTTGGAAATTAAAACACCAAAATCCAATTAAGACTCATTGGAATTTGGATATCCTATTATTGATTTTATTAATTAGATGCGGGTACATTTTATATTAATAAAATCAAAACTTTGAAATAATCACGAGCAAATAAAAGTTCAAATGAATTTTTAAAATATCTATATACATGAAGGAAGGTTGTTTGTTTGTTTGTTTGTTCCAATGGTTCATGAAACCAAGGTCATAATGACACAAGGAAAACTATTAAACTTGAAAATTCTTATTTTTATAAAAATAAAATTGACGAATAGTTGTAGAAAGGCACAAGTTGTCAACATGAAAGGCATGTAGTTAAAATACATGATAAATGTGCATAATATTATCTAACCTTGATGCCAATTCTGTAAAAATATTTCATAATAAATGTTAACATATTAGATTCCAGTTGTGTATGTATTAATTATCAAAATGTTTTTACCAAATTACAAATACGTCTTAACAACAAATGTAATTAACTCTCGATATTCATTAAACATTTCATATATTAAAGATGTAAACTAAAAATGTAAGTATACAATTTGGTATATATGTGGTATTTTTGTAAGAAATGACATCATTAAAAAAATTTAAGTATAATTCAACCTATGATTTGAACGTAGAAAAATATGCCCAATTTGCACATTGAATGGAAAGGAGATTGGTAAAACCAATCAAAATAATTGCACATAGTGCATATTAGATTACAATGATACATGTGTTAGTATTTCAATTTACAACAATGTTCACATTTTCTAAAAACTACAACATAGGTTGTATGTCCAAGGGTTGAAAATTGTTAACAATTTTCATTTTTTTTTGACTTGTGACTTTAGATAGCATTGCATTTAATCCTTGTGCAAAAGATTCACAAATATGTATCATCACTTTGGATGATATCGTTGCACCTTGGGATTTGTGCCATGTAATTACATAAATTAACATTAAAAGAAATGATGTTTTGTAAAAATGTCCTTGAAAATATTTGTTTTGAATTGATTTTTTCTAAATTATTTGCACATATCCTAATGGATTGAGTACAACAACAATGCTACAAACATTATCTTTTAAATCAAACTCCAACTTTGTTATGATTCCAATGGTTCCATTTGTAACACCAACTTTTAAATCAATGTTTTTAGTCAGCATAACCAATGCTCCCAATACAACATGTTGCATGTGCTTGAATCTTTTATTGTTCACCCAAGATTGAATGTGTTCAACATTCTTTGCATTTGTTTCCAATTGAATAACATAAACTTTGTCATAACCTTAGCTTTGGGCTCACAACCAAGGCAAGGGCTTGCAAGGTTGTGAGCCAAAAAGGAAGCCGGGAGTCATGTTGCATGCTCCCGGGGGTGTAGGAAAGTGTGAGGGAATCAACCCTCACACTCCCAAGGGAGCTTCCACTTTGGGAATTGGAGTCTTGATGGACTCCCAAATGTTCAAAGAGCAATTGCAAAGGTCAAAAAACCAATGGATTGAAGAGTTATTTATACCATTGGAAAGCTATTGAAACGTAGATGTCTAAAATGGGCTCGCATGACTCATTTGGACATTTGAAACACAAGTTATGGCCAAAAGAAAGGCTGGGAGTCTAATTGGTAGTTTGATTCCCGACCACTAAAAGCCAGGAATCGACCCGATTTCCTTGCGTGCAAGTGACGTGCGACATACCGTTGAAAAGCTCTTGACAAGGGCTACAACTTTGCTTTAGACCTCATCTTAATCAAAGGTTTGCATGCAAAGTTATGGGGCCCCAAAGTTGGAGGAGTCCCAACTTTGACAATTTCGGGACTCTTGGGACAAAATGCTATTTGGATGTGAGCCTCGCGGAGAGGCACATATATACTATAAGGGGGAAGGTGTTGGTTTCCCCCAAGTCCAGGCCGTGATGAGTCTTGTGAATTCAAGTTTGCCCGTGGCTCGTCCTAGCACCAAAAGTGTTCCAACTATGCACTAACCACCTTGTGTTGGTTTGGTACAAGTTCATGTGAGTAGTTGATGCTTGTCATTCTTCCTAGTCCCATCCCAGAACTCCAGCATGCGCCTCTACCCCTCCAAAGTGTTGCGAACCAGGGAGCGTGCCTCGACTCTTTGCTTTTCTGTTGTTTTCAGTTTAGACTCACATTTGAGTCCATTAAAGAGTTTGGGAGTGCATCAACCTTAGCACCATCTTCAAACTATTACAATTCTTTCACAGTTGCCATACCCATTGCTTTGTTAGACCTTAGGTGTAAAATGCCATAACCTCAATATGTACTATGTGATAACACCTACAATTCAAAAAGATCAGGGGTAATTTAGTTGAATAATACTTAAGTCAGATAATGGAGTCTTGATAATCGATGCAAATTAGGAGCCATGGATTTCCCAAGGTAGAACATTAGGGTTTGCTAGCTTTTGTTGCATTGAATTGGGGGCTTCCAATAATTGACCAATTGTACCCCATCCTTTAGAAATTGAAGAGCTGGATTTTGAAGCCATAAAGAGATCCCTCTATAAATGCATTGGACCTTTTTTCTTTATTAGCTCCCATGTTATCATAAATTTCATTACTCAAATTTGTGGCCATTTATGTTGTCATTTTCTTAACATAGACGTCAGAAACCAAAGGACAACAAAATGTTTGAACAACAAGCTTGCCATCTTCATGGATGATTGGCCACTTTTTGTCACCTTCTCCCTCCTTCTAGATACATTACCCCACCTCTTCACTTGAAAAAGACTTGACATTAATCTTTTTTGTTTTTTAATTTATTGGTTGTAAATTCGACCAATCATGGAAATGTGTGGATTGTTGGACAAAAATCACTAGAAATATTGTGAAAATAATAAAAGTTGCATGCAAGTCTCACCTTTACTAGACAATGCCAAAACATCAATGGATAGAATCTAGGAGTCTTCAACATCTCCTTCGGACTCAATAACCAACCAATCTAAGAGAGAGCCCACAACCATTCATGTACTATCCCCAACTTAATACAATGACTCCAAGTTAACATGAAGGTTTCTTTCTAGTTTTCCATTGTAGGGATGGCTTCAATTTGATCTCTAGTTTTTGGAGAGAAAGCCTCCAATGTTAGATTCCTAGCTTTTGTTTCTTTCGTTGAGCACTTGGCATCCCTAACAACTAGTAATGGCCTCCCATAATTCGTTTGAAATTGTCCACACACCACATTTCAATAAATCGACCTTATACCAAACCTTAGGCTCCTTAGTTGGCTTCCCTAGAAAAACTTGTTATAAAACTTGAAACCAATAGAATTTGTAAAAAGGGTGAGGCATTTTTACTAGATACCCACTTTCTAATGAGTTGATTAGAAAAGGTGATAATTATTGTGGATTGTTAGGATCATAACATGCATTCGCATGTGTGCACACATAGAGGTTTTCAAGGGGTCTTTACACAACAATCTTTTGGTTATGATTGTTAAGAGACTTTTGAAACTCCCTCCATAAGATTATCAAGTGATGCATACTATGTAACACTAAGGAATTCAGTACATGGAAAATAGCCAAGACTAAAACTTGATTTGCTAAAATGAGAGCCCCAAACATGATGCTTTCTTGGAATGGAAGCCTATACATAAGAAAGAACAAACCACCCAGGTACTTGCAAAAAATGTTATTGAAAAATGAGTACAGAAACCCAAGGAGGCCATTGAAGCAATATTGTAACATACTATAGTGTTCAAGCTACTAGTATAACTCTTGGAATCTTTTTCTTGAAATCCAAACAAAAAAAACAAAGGTTTTGGAATGGGCACTTACACTAGGATTTTAGTGAAAATTGATGTTATAAAAGTTCCCAAGAATGTAAAGATGCAAATTTCACCAAAGTTGGAAAAGAATGGTTTCTGAGACAAATTGTTTTTTTACAAATTTTCAAGAACACAACATCCCAAGTTGGAAATCATTGATTAAGACATAAATTATTGTTATGTTGAAATTTTCTCTAACAAAACAAACCTAGAAGGAAAAAAAAAGAAGGTTTGATATAATCTTGATGAAGGGGAAGAATCTCCCTACTCCCAATTCGGACTTGCGATTCTATTAAATCTTGCCTTGTCACCATTTTTATGACAATGTGTCCCACCTATAGCTCAGAAACATGGAGTTCTAAAGGTCCAAGTTTTATTTAACAAATTCAAGCCTACCAAATATTCACTACACAAGATTCTTAAAAAACAAATCTTTGAATATGGTAAAGATTCAAAGAGCATAGAAAATTCCATAGTTGTAAATCAAACAAGGAGCGATATTGCACAATAGCATGATGGTAGAAGGTTTTTTAAAAAATTATCAAGAAGGAACTTAGAGTGACCTATAGCCGTGTGTTCATTTCCACGAAGTAAAAATCACCAGAGAGCGTATCAACAATGAACTCCACTGTGTGTGCACTTTCCTATCCTACTATGCACCTTTTTCCAGATGCCACCCCAAGCAAAAACCAATATAAAAAACTTCCAAGTTCTAGATTGTCATTCCCATTTTAACACCTAATTTGACAAAATATGTGTTCTAATGAGATAAAGATAAAAAAAGCAGTGAGGGAATTAGAAACCTTAACTACATTGATAACTACCTATCCTATACATTGATGAAACTCTGACCTTATATGTGGCTACATATATCCCACCACTCCCTTCATTATTGACAATTGGGGGAAACCAAACTATGACTGGTTTAAGATAACATTATAATTTCCATATATATATATATACCCATGAAAATAAAATAGTGAAATATTCACCTTGGATTGTGTAAAATAAAAACATGCATCTACATCTACATGCCCACCACAAATATCTATCATAGATCCTATTTTTGCATCTATTCAAATTTGTCAATAAACTTTAGGACATGACAAAAAATGAGAGTGATGTGCCAAATCAAGGGGAAGAGGAAACTAACGTGTTCAAACCTTGGTTTTCAACATGAGCAAGAGTGGCAAGAGGGGAAGAGAAAAAAGTTGGAATAACAAATGCTAACACAACATTATTTTGCGTACCTGAGCACAAAGTAGGAAAGATAGTCTCATCAACACCCTTTGTGAATAGCTATAATGTTCTTGTACCATGTTCCTAGACAACCATTAATATACACTTGTGTTCTGATGTGAACTCCAGTGTATCTAAGAGCTTAAACTCCAACACCTTGCGTAAGAAGCTCACTTCTACATAAACAGGGAACATCACAAAGTTAGCGTGCTTGACAATCTCTGACAAAATACAAGATGAACAACTAAATCAGACACCGAAATATAACCACCCAAAACATACCCATGTTTGGTTTATCTAAAATTGACAAGATCAAATATTGTAGACCCACAATAATAAGACTATTGCAATGATTAATTATGGTGAAACAAAAGATATCCATTGACAAATGATCCCATTTTGTTGTATAACAACACTTCTAATTAAGTAACTACATGGACAAGCACATTTTCATCTTGTGACCATGCCTTGTAGACTAGTGCCCCACTCGCACTACTCTAACCCATCCCACACTAGATTTTTAAAAAAGAACACAATGAAAAGAAAAGCTCTGTTAGCCTAGCCTCACCCCAAGCTTTGGCTACTAAACCACGGGTTTTTTTTCCAACTTGTGAATTGGATGATTGGGCAGGCTAGTAGACTTCCAGGAAAAAACTTGGTGGAATTGGGAGAATTTGGATTCTTTCAGTGCAAAACAAACCGTACCCCAAACCAACACAGGTGAACAAGTAGAGTATACTAAGGCGCTTGAGAGAACTATGTTGAAGGAACTCGGCAAAATGACCTCGTAACCTCGGGAGAAGGGGTGCTTTCCCATCTTAAGATTAGGAAAGCAGCACATACTAGGGGGTAGCGACA
>Ga0209208_10005499_pt1 | contig 17661 bp, 13 predicted proteins | sample S1TSphfallax_3_FD_187694 | JGI IMG/M metagenome (GOLD analysis project Ga0209208, IMG submission 187694) | Host-associated microbial communities from peat moss isolated from Minnesota, USA - S1T2_Fd - Sphagnum fallax MG (SPAdes) (version 2) | ecosystem: Host-associated > Plants > Peat moss >... | reverse complement strand
GAAAAAAAAAAAACGAGAAAGAGAGAGAGAGAGAGAGAAGATTTTTTTGTGACCTGATGATGAAGTCCGGGTATATGCACTTGCTCTGTTTGTTTTGCTTGCTGTCAAGCTTCCGGTTTGTTTTGATGATGTGTGGTGCTACAAGGGAAGAGTTTGTGTTCCGCTTCTCCCTCCGTCACTGCCTCCCTCCCTCTCCCTCTGCTTCTCTCTCTTTCTCTCTCTCTCTCTCTCTCTCTCTCTCCCTTCCTCCCTCCCTGTTCTGGGCATCTGCAACTCTCCTTTTCCCACGTGGTGTGCGGCCTCTGGTCCTACTGAGAGACAACGGAACTGTTCACCGACCAGGACCCAAAGCCCACCAGCGACCACACTCAAATCCAGAATCATCAGTTTCGTCTCTTCTAAACCGGCGGTTATAAACCCTAAGGGACCGTCCCTGAGAACCGGTGGAGGTTTTGTGCAAAATGGCCAATACCCGCCCAACACTTAATTTGAACCATTTTTCTCAACCTTTATGTGGTGTTTTGATTCATCCTTCTGGCAATGCAGAAGCAGAGATCTACAAAGGGACAGGCAAAAGCTTGAGTTTTGCTCGAATGTACAACACAGTTTTGCAAACACAGAAGCTTGGAGTCCGTTCATCTTTTTTGACTTCCATCATTTTAACTGGCTCATGCTTGGGGCCCCCTCCTTTCATGGATCTGCTGAATAGTTAAGGTAAACCCATTTGTAATATGATGCCCATTGGAAACTTTTGTATTTCTTTAGTTATTATCCACTGAAGTTCTGCGTTGCAATCAACACTTCTACAAGCTGCAGAAAGTGCACCTTTCAATTGAAACATTTGCAGATTTCCTTTCACATTAGTACATTAATCTTGGAGCAACCGCATTACTGCTGCTTTGATATAGAAAACTTGTAAAGTTTGCTGACATTACATTGAGAATATACAGCCGGCATTTTTAAGAGGCAAACAAACAGAGATGGATGGATATAATAGTCAGCTCCATTTAGATGGCTAGAGACATAAACCTCACAACCTCATTTGACATTATTTCCTAATTGCTGCTGAAATACAACATGCTCCTTAACAGGGTTGAATACCCACCCAGCTATCACATGGGACACAGACACATAATCACAAATCACAATTGGAATGAGAGAACTTTGATCCAGGTCCATTATTGATTTTCTTTTGCATTTTGGTTTTGAACGTCATCATCAACACAGAAATCTGCTGCTGTCTAGATCTGCAACCCATGCTCAACATCCAGATTTTCACAACTCAGAAAACTGCAATCAAATAATGTCAAACCAGAATCAATACAGCAATAGGCCACGATTACCAGACTTACAAACATTCATGGACCCATCTGGATGTCTGGAAGTTGCACACTTGCACCAAATTTCCTAGTTGTTCAATGATACAGCAAGGCAAAGCAGCAAGCAGCAACACACTGTAGATTGTCGTTTCAGAGATGCCGTGTCTTGACATCTGTCCACATTCCAGCAATGATGTATGTTTGATAAGCAAATATTAGCAGTTTGTAAACAACTTGACAATGTCTCTATCTATATCCATTATCCTCAGAAATATCAGGATCCCTCCATACATACAATCTGTTTATAGTTGCATTTTAGACTTCTCAGTGCAAACAGAAACAAGGGTTGTGAATCATGATACTGTTGCAGCTAAAACGCATTCCATCATATAGAAATCAACCAATCCAGCATGCGATGTGCACCTAAATTGAGTTTCCATTTGTTCCATGAGTGGCAAGCATTTAGAGATGCAGGTGTAAGCAACCTGTATCCCCGTAAACCACAACACCACCACAGAGTTCAAAATGCAATTGAGACACAAAGAAGCAAGCATGTACAGGAGGTAAAGAACCTGCCTCACACAGATCACACCTCACCAAAATGTTTGTCATCAAAGTACATAGACATAATTTACTAGAACACATAAAAACAACGAAAACGTGTCAGAACATATTTTCATTACATTAAGAATATACTGCAACAATCTATTAATCACTAGCAGCTGCCATTTGACACTTGAGGCTTCAGAAAACTTGTCCCATGTACACTAATCACTCAACTTGATGTTGCACTCTCTTCTAGAATGTGATTCTCCTTCAAAGCTTACCTTAGTATCTTTTTTGTTTGTAAGGTAATGAAAATTGGAATCTCAGGTTTGTGTTTCTCCCTCAAAAGCTTTCACTGTGATTTCATAGCATGGATAATGAAAGCTGCCTCCACATGCCACCTGTGCCAAGGAACATCCAAGAGACCACAAAACTCAAATGAAAACACTATCAGTTTCCCGTGCTTATGAGTGACAAGCTTTCTCCCAAAATTGAGGCAAAAATATTCTTGAAATGTGGGGAGATTGCTGATTGCCAATCTTGATGATCCATTATTCAGTCTATTATCTACGCAGTAGTTATTGGAGTTTGCCACCTCACCTCTCAAGGAAGGAAGAAATTGATGATGGAATTTGCTTCTTGGTATGACTACTTCCTCACAAATATCATGTTGCAAAACCTGCAAACAAAGAACTCAGCATCTGGATCAGGAACTCCCATTCTATCAGAAATGTGGCAAAGAAACCTGGGAAATTAGCTACCATTTTGAAGAGAGAAAATGAGGCCAGAATCCACTTCCTAATGTACATATTATTATGTACAATCAGCACCTTCAGCAGGTTTCTATCATCCATGGATTTCTTCAGAACTGAAACTCTTGGAGAGACAGTTCAGAACTCACATGCAAATAAAATTCCTAAAGCCCATCCTCATTGAGAGCCCACAATTTCATTATGCTAAAGATTCCTTCAAGTCACTCTACAACAATCCAATAAACTGCTTCATAGGTCAGGAGTCAATTCAATTGGAGTAGAAGAGAAAGTAGATCCAACCAAAATACCGGCAGAATCGGTAAGGGCATTTGGAGTTAAATCTTGTCACAAACACTGCAAATCTTAATACAAGTTAAAATGTCTATTATCTACACAGACCAAAGCCAATCATTTGTCAAGGAATGAACAGCAGAAAGGAACCTATAACTCAAGCACACAGGAATTTATAGTCTTGGGACATTCAAGCAGTTCATGAAATTATTGGATGCGAGTCTGATCACAAATGAGCTCACAGAGTCTAAAAGACAGCTGGAGCATGAAGGCTTTGGAAAGGACCCCATGTCTGATATCAAAAGGCAACCACATCTCTCAACAAAGTCCAGATTTTCCTTCCTTTTGGATACCTTTCCTTTACAGCACTCCCTGTTAATTCCAAACCTACCTGATAAACTTCTATCCAAGCCACCACTCTCAGTGCACTTGAACCAAACTGCAACATTTTACACACTCGTCAAAACACAGGACCCAGCGGACATGAAGGCTGCAAAAGGCAGCTGACAGTCCAATGGCAAAAACCCAGAGGGGTCCTCTACAGTCTACATCAGTAAGGCCTGGATCGGTATCCTCCTCCATCACGTCTGTCAGGACCTCCACCACCCCCACGATGACCCCCTCGAAACCCACCCCCACCTCCATAGCCACCACCACCCATAGCTGGGGCCTTAGGTGCTGATTTTGCAGCCATTGTAACCTTGATCTTGTGACCTCTCATCTCATAGTCATTGAAAAAGCCACCTGCAGAATGTGCAGCTGATGGGTCTTCGTAACTCAACACTCCATCACCCTTATTCTTCCCCGATTCATCTGTATAAATCTTGATGTTCCAGGGCCATTGGTCCTTATACCCTCGTTTTTGTTTCAGTCGTGCCACCTGACCAATGCCCCCAAAAAGCTCCCGTAGCTCCTCTTCCTTCACATCCAGTGGCAGTCCTGAGATATAGATTCTAGTGTTGTCACATGTGTCATCGCAGTTTTCATCACATTGTTTGACCTTCAAATCTGCCTCATTCTCATGGCTGTTTGCAGTTTTAGAGTCCTCTCTTGAGTGGTCACCGTAACCCCCACGATAATCCTCCACCGGTTTACCTTGATCCCTCTCATTACCTCTTCCACTCCGCTCTTGGCTCCCTCCATACCCACCTGCATTCTCAACACTACCTCCCCCACCTTGTCCCCCATACCCACCCCACTGCTGTCCACTGTAGCCTCCAGCACCAGCTGAAACAGTTTGAGGTTTTGGTGACCCACATTTGTTGCACTCCAACCTTCTTGCAAAGTTTAGATTTCCACAACTTGAGCTTGGGCACATCCAATCACCACTCCTATCTCCACTCCCACCACCTCGAGCAGGTGCACTATCATTCCTGCTACCACCATAGCCTCCACTTCCACCATAACCTCCTCCACCTCCTCCTCTGCTGTTCTGGTGGTTCCCGCGTTGCCCGCCTCTTGCTCCACCTCGGTCTCCTCCTGGTGCTGGACCCCCTCCATCTCGGTACCGCCCTCCCATGCTCTGGTAGCTTGACATCTTGAAACCCTCCAGTCAACTGAAGGCAGTGGCTATGTGGCCACTTCCAGAATCTTCAACAAAACCTACGGGATTCACAACATCAACCTTTTGGATTTTTCATTAAGGTTCATAGTAGTTACTAATGAATAAAAGCAAGAATAGAAACAACTGGAAGAATTCTGTTACCCGGAACTGGACTTATTTCTTCAGCAACATGTACATTTCAAGCTATTTTGGAATACAAAATGGAAGGAAGAAACCCTTGGCTATAGCAGAGAAAACGACGTCAAAAAAAAAAAACCACCTCCTCTCAAGCGTATTACAAGAGCTTCTGTTGCATGCAACAGAATGTTAAAAGAAAAACTTTGGCGAGGATTCAAGCTCTGCCAGCTCAACCCTAAGAATCCTGACCCTAATGCAGTTTGAGTTCCGGAATCCGAACTAAGGGCACACACCCTAAAAGCTTTGTCCGTCAGCAATAACCCACAAAAGACAGGTCTGAAAATGCAAGCCTCCGGCATCAGCTTGGGTAAGCCCGACGCGGTTTCCTATGTACAAACGGATTTTGCTCTTTGACCGAAACGCCCTTCAACAAGCCCCCTACGAGCACGCTCATCAACTCACAAACCCTAAACAATCCCGCTAGACCAAAAACCGCAACAATCTCGCTCTCGTGAAAAACTCCGGAGAGGGCAAACAAAACAAAAAAAACTAGACACCAGAGAAGCCCTACTCCTCATTCCAACGCAAACCGTTTGGCTGAGCCTAATGCGACTTCCTATGCAGCATCAAGCCTAATAGGGGGATCAAAGAATTCTCCCATCCCCAAACCTCCGGCAAGAAACAAACCGAAGAAAAACCAAAATAAAGAGCTAAAATCAGGCCCAAAAAAACCAGAAAAAAAAACTATGAACAACATACCTGAGAAGACGCCGATCGTAGCAACAGAAAAACTGCAGCGCCGAATCCCGAGCTCCCCCAGTGCAAATCACTGGGTAGCTCCGTCCTCCTCTCCCACCCTTCTACCTCCCTTGCACTACACGCGCACTTCGCCGATTTTAGGGTTTGGGCCTTCCCTGTTTACATTATGAACCCCGCATGATACCTTCGTGGATGAAATGTATTTGTCCAAATTGGAAGTCTTCATCGATCGACACATCCGCTACTCTCCCTCCTCTCGTAAATCCAACAGGTAGGTAAATCATATACGCCTGGAATTCCTCCCTTACCGTTAGATTTAGAGTATACGCCACGTGTCTCTAATTATCACCATCAGATCTAATAAAAACAATGCGCGACTGATTTGCGGTAACTTGTGCATCTGATTTGCTTTGGCATCTCTCACGCAAGCGGTTAATTCCGGACGGCGGAATTAGCTTCCCTGATTCTGGGCTGGAATGTGGATCCTTTCACAGCCTGCACTTTCTTGTTTGCGTCTGGAGATGGTGAAGATGAAGGACAACAATTGCGCGCACGCGCTGGAGAGAGAGAGAGAGAGTGCAATCAACAGTATACTTACGCGATTACGCGATTCCTTTGTCGAGGAGTGCGATCAGCGCAAGTAAACCGTTGTTATGCGCATTAATATATCAGGAGCATTCTTTGAGTGGAATTAGGGTTTGATTATAAAGAGATTGTTTCTGTTATTTGTATGTCCCTCCCTTTACTCATGCTGCTGGATTTCCTGTATCCATGCGTGCAGATTTAGACTTTTGGCACTGCGACCATGGGACCAAAAATCTATTCATCAGAGACTGCATCAGAGGTCTTCTAAGCATCATAGATCTTGTAATTTAATCAACTGATCAATGGATCATACCCAAGAATTGCAAATATCATGCAAGAGTTGGTGGGATTCTCATACTCTTCCGACTGGAAAGGATCTCTTTAGAGCTTGAATTGTGTTTCAATTTCTCTGCACTTTTTGGATTGGTTTTGTCTATACTGCCTTCATTTTTGGCGGGCTTAATCATGGCCTTCATTTCTTGATGTTTCTACCTTGACAAATAAGCAACAAAACATCAGAGAAGAAACAGGAATACACATGCACAAACAGGCAGACAAGCTTAGAATGTAAGATTTGGTGAAAATGATCTTTGGAGCTTTCCTTAATGGTGGCCAAACTGCAAAGGTTCCTCCTTAGAGCTCTTGCTTACATGACATTAGTTGGGATTTGCAGCAGGTTCAATAGGCAACAGCAGATACTGAGGAGGCATGAGAGCCTGAGCCCAAACTCAGAGCATCAGCAATGCTCCGGACAGCAGCCACCATTGCAAGTTGGTCATTTAGTTTGTTGACAGCTGATCCAACACCCTGCCAACATTGAAACTATACATTAGAATGATTGTCAATGGTCACAGAGGTGTTGGACAAAGAAGATTAGTGTAGCAATTTCAGAGGGAAACACATTGCCATCTAATCCATGACTTTATGATGGATCTTCGTGCCAAATCTTGTCCAGTAATTTTGATGCATTTTAGCAAAGAAATGAACGAGACAGACTAACTGTGCATACCACTCCTGCGGCTCCAGCTGCACAGGCCATTGGTGCAGTTACAGCACTGATTCCTGATGCACACATGACAGGAATTCTGACAGCTTTTGAAATGGAATAAGCTGCTGCCAAAGTTGGTGAAGCCTGCACAAACAGCCTTTTGTGTGAGAAGGAGTCTCCAGTGTCCACAAAATGGATCAAGCAATCAGATGACCAGGTACAGACACAAGGGAGACCCAAAACCTGAACATCTGGGTGGACCCAAAATCTCCAAGACCTGAACCCTGAGTCCTAGATCTGAACAGCAAGATTCCTCAAGGTCATGAACTGACCAATCCATTGGCTGTAAGTCCAAGTTAGAAGGCTTATTGTATACCAAGTACCTTTTCAATGAGGCCCTGCACACCAGGGCTGGCAGGTGATGCGCTTGTACCACCCTCAGTTTGGATGATATCAGCTCCTTCTGCTTCCAATTTCTCCGCAAGGCTTACCTTCATCCACCACATTGACATTTAGGAAATACAGCATTGCTTTACCCATGCTGCTCATCATTTTGTGCTCTGAACCGTCAAGAGCTCCAGAAGCAGAGGTCAGCAGCAATCAAAGTTTCACGTGAAAATTAATCTCCCCTACATCATGCTCACTAAAGTGACAGGGGTCTTGCTGTTCCAGTTAACTATGAATTGACCTATTAAGAGAAGGTGATGAAGTTCACTTGATCAACAAGGGGCAGAGTGTGGGGAATGGTGACAGAAAGTGTGACAAATGGTAGAAGCTCCCTTGTCTTCCTTGTTAACTCTAAAACCTGCCAAATTCAACAGAGTCAACTTTTCATTCTGGCATGGCACACATGTTTGAGCAACAGAAACAATGTCAGAATGTGCATCCATTCGTATAAGTGCTGTATTTTTAAAGGCCAATTAAGTGCACCTCAGCAGCAGAAAACACACGTCCAGACTCATAGAATGAGTCATAGTTGCCAATCTCAACCTGCAAAACAAAAGAGAGTCGAAAGGGCTATGAATATTTCTCAGGAATCCAACTACAGTTCTGGGTTTTGCCTGGACTGATTCTATTTGTCTTATGCTGGATATACATGCACGCAAAGATGCCTGCTTCTACTTCTCACTCAAAACAGACTTCAATGGCATCCCCAAGTCTTTTCAAGGGTTATGGTTTTATGGTACCATGTGTGCTCCAGCTTCAATGGCTGCAACAAAAGCATCAGGTTCAACTGATGACACGCACACCTGATTTACACATCCATCCAACAGACAAGACTTCATAGGTAATCTCTCTCAAACTTACATAGGTTCAATAAATTCAAAAGTCAAAGAAAGGTTCTCCATTAGAAGTCATGCTTTTCTTAAACCTCATTGTTGAGTTGTATTGAAGAATTGGAAGAGAGACGATCCTTTGATCAAACTTTTGGGTCAGGGGCAAGGGTCATAAGATTTCACCATCATTGTCCATTTCTTTTACAGTCTGTTCAGGATCTATTCAGTCCTTTGATATAGTACAAAGGAATGTGGTTACTAGAAGAAGCCATCAAAGCCATTAACAAAGAATTTGCATGAAATTACAGTAATACTCACAGGTAGGTCAGTAAGAGAAATAGCAAGCTTCACAAGCTCTGGATCACATGCAATATCAACATGTGTTGCTCCCCCCTGCCATCATCATTTAAAGATTTCAGCCTTTTGCCAGAAGAAATAGGTACTAGCCATTCTTGAGAAAATAGTAGGAGTCTCTACTGGTCAACCCACAAGACTCCGGTATCTTCACCAATAGAGCTAAGGTATCTTGCTTGGAAAATTATTTTCCCATAATAAGACTCAGAACTCTTGCTAGGCTACCACAGTTAAGTTTAGGTGCAATCAAGAGAACATTCCACATTGCTGCTGGCATGATGATGACAATTACAGGAGAACTCTTACATGCATCTCAAGGGTGGCTTGAAGTTTAAACCCCACACAACCACTTGCAAAGAAGCTATCAAGCCAAATGACAGATAGGTTTTCCACATCAACTTGCTAGGCAATTCACAGTTCAGGAATTCATACCTTATCTGCAGCAATCACCACTGCTGCCACATTCTCCGCATCAAAGTTCTGTAGCCCTGCAATCACCTGTTCAACACATTCTCAAGACACATTCCCCGAGTTTGAACACAAGATGATGATGATAACGATGATGACGAGGTTTCATTTCCATGCACCAAAATTGAATTCAGATACGCACGTGATAACAAATATTCTTCATGAACGAGAAGAGGATGATGGCGCAAGAAAATCACAGCAAAGCAGTAGAGGAGGAAGCAAAACTTCCCCTGAGACAATGTCAGAAGCTCTGGTACCTTAAGCGCACGGCCGGCATTAAACTCCTTGAGAACAAATTCTCTGACAGCCTCCTGTGAACGAGAAGCCGAGGCTCGAACCCTACCTGCAGAGTACGAGACTCTCACTGCCTGTACACCGGAAGCAACCACAATCGGACAGCCAGAAAGCGACACAGATGATGACAGCAAAGAATTCCATTTCTTGCATCCCCTAACTACTACACTTCTCACATTTTCACATCCAATTCTCCCATCGTTCACAGAAGCAGACAGATTTCCTGCAATCCCTGCACAAGAAGATGAAAGAGCTAATGCTGCAGCAGCTGCCATGATATTGCTTTGCTAATATATTCAGTTCAAAAACAAACACAAAACCCCTCTGAAAACTCAGACTCGACGAGCCTGTGATTAGAATCGAGATTAGCTGCGACGAATCGAGAACGGTTTTGAATCGCGCCGAAAGAAAAGACCACAACACACGATTCCACCGTTTTGCTTTCTTTTGCAAATGATGAATCAAAAGCCTAATTCGACATCGACAACGAAGACAGTATGTAAACAAGCGAGCGATGGAAACTCTCTTGGGACCCACCATGCAGATAAAAGGCCACTCAATGCACATCTTTCTCGCACTTTTTGTTCATCACAAACAGTTTTGATTCTCTCCTCTAAAGCCACAAATTTGCACTTTCAAAACTTTCTTTCTTTGTTTCTTTCTTTCCCTATTTAAATACAAGAAATTGAACCCTTCCCTTTTAAAAGTATGGCCACACTTAGTGTTGTTATGGATTGGTAAAATTAAGCACCATTCCATGTCTAAAATGTTAACTAACATTAACTCTTAGGTGACATATGGGACAAACAATGATGGGAAATTTTTGTTATTAGCTATTGTTAACTAGCATTAAATTTTTGAAACAACAAAATTAGATCCAAAACAACATTAGTATTAACTAAAGTTTCACAAAACGACAAATTGATTCCATGTTTAGTGCATGCATTTTTGTGTGTAGTCTTTTTTTTCTTTCATCTTTCTATTTCTCCCCTTGCAATCTATCTCTTTCAACTACCTTCTCTCTTTACCTCTTATGCCCCATTCACACATGTTAATAACTTATTAAAATAATTAGTGCACAACAATAACTTGCCACAAAAAATTAGGGTTAATTGTTTATTAGCTTAAAGGTTTGTAGGTAATTATCATCAATCCACTATATCATCAATACACTATCGTTGTTCAAGAAACTAAACCACTTTTTACCACTAACTTATTTTATTTGAGTTGTCTTAACACTATCCAAAGATAAACCTTAATAAGTATTCTATTTTCACCTTCCTACGTATTTATAGTCAAATCCATTTGACATCATTGAATGGCATTCCAAATTTTTCTCTTCTAACTTTTTCACTATTTTGTTCAACATTGTGACATTCGACTTATTTATTTCGCATCTTTTGATTTTATCATTGTTTTGTCAACTATGTAACATCCAGCTTTTTTGTTTAATGGCCTTCTTCATTATCATGTTTAACTTATGACGTTAAGCATTTTTGTTTAGTGTCTTATGGTTTCTTCACTATCACATTGAGGAATGTGACATTCAACTTCTTTGTTTAATGTCTTCTACCTCCTTCACTATCACACTCTTCTTCTTTGTTTTATTTTATGCACCGTTACATGCATATGATTGTGAACTTTTTTTCACGTATAATAAATCAATATCGTTTTGTTTTTTCTTTTGTTGCAAGTTCTAAGCGTGTTTGTGTTTTTTCTTGTTTTTTATAAGTTGTCATGAGGTCTCATAATCTAGCTTTGTTTACGTAATCCTCAAAGTTTTTGTTATAAATTCAAAAGTCATTCATCTTGTGTTACGACACAAAATCAAATTCTAATTTCAATTTACAAAGTAAATTCCATTATAGAGTCAAAAGGGTAAAAGGTTCTTTCGCACCATGTTCAATTCTTTTATGTTGCATCAAACTTTGTGTGTCTTGTAATCTTAAATTTTTCTTCAACAAAGAACTTGACAATTGGGTGAAAACTAGGTCCACAACTAGGTATCCCATTTTTTATGACACAATACAATGATTTTTAGTGGATTTCAACTTCATGGTGGGTAGGGGTTTTGTTTTCCATGTGTCTTTGAAGTTGAAACACTTAATGGAAAAGAAAAACATCTATCATTGATGTGTTATACCTATAGGGATACAAGTTGCATGTTCATTGTATAAAATTGTTCACATATCAAAATTATTCCAATGTAATGAATTATTTACCATCAACAAATCAACAATGCATTTGGTTTTATGAAAATCCGTGTTTGCTCTAAACATTGTGTTCAAAAATCAAATAATGTTGCTTGAAGAAAAAGAGTTGGTAAAGGTTATGGCCAAGTTCAAAAAAAAATTTAGTATACCATCATTCCACAAAACTATTGACATCACACAAATACATGTCCAAAAACCTCAAATAATTGATTACTTTTCTTTCAAATCCAAAGGTTACAACATGCAACTACAAACTGTAGTTGATTACCACAAGAAAATTCAAGACATTTTTGTGGAAATGCCTAACTCAATGAATGATGCACAGATCTTTTGAATCTTAGCTTGTACTAGAGAACTATATATGCATGGTGATTTGTTCTAGCAAAATCAAGGTGAAAAACACATTTGACCTTACATATTTGGCAACAAAGATTACCCCTTGTTGCCATGGTTGATGATTCTTCACAAACATGTTGGAAACATGCACCATACCGTTTTCAAAGGCCTATTCAACAAACATTTGAGTTGATGTAAAAGTGTTGTAGAAATGTGTCTAGGATCTTGAAAAAAGGTTTTAGAAAGTTATTTTTAAAAACAAATTTGCACATACTCTTTGTCCCTAATGTGGTGGTTTGTTGTTTTTTTTGTAACATGATCATTGATGGTAAAGATTTTGACCTCCAAATCTTAATGATTCAATTGAATTTAGAGATGGAGTTGGGAATCTTAACATTGTTGGATAGAGATTTCTTAATAATTGAAGGCATATACATCAAGAAATAATGGACAATGACATTGAAGTAGATTTGCAAGATGTGGTAATATTAAGAACATACAAAAAGTCATACTTGAATAGTGTCTTGGAAATAGACCACATAGAATAAAATATTGACATGTGAATTGAATTTGCATTTTAAAAATTTCAATGACATGGTAGTTGGCCTTCAATGATGCCATGATTGAACTATTGTGTTTTGAATTTGGAATTAATTCTTCTAAAGATGAATTTGCATTCAAATCAAGTTGATATCAAGAGCTTTAACATCAAGCTAAATTTACAATTACTTCTTATGATGATGAGTATACAACAAAAAGAGATTCTACATCATGCTTTTATATTAAATAAAAGCACAGCACATGGTAGTGCTAAGGTTTCAAAGAATGTTTACATTGGTTTTGTTGGTTTTGTGAAGTCTTTTGTCTCATTGCTTGAAGTATTATTACTAACCTTGTTATTGTGATCTTGGATTTAAATTTGGCACTCTTTTAGTTTGACCTACGTAAATTTGATTTTGTCCATTGTGACTATAAATAAATAATTGTTTTCATTGTTTGTGTCAATATAGTGAAAATGTATTTGTTTTTTTCCAAAAAAAATTATGTTTCTTAATGTAATTGGTGTTTTCAAAGGTGGTGCAAGTACACATGATGAATATAAAAAATTGACATTGTAAAGGCCACCAAGGCTACCCTATTAGATTGTTAACTACATTATCCAAATTCACAAAATTTTCCTTTACATTTTGTGAATTATTTTGTTCTAATTATACATATTGTTCACATGGATGATGATCACCAATCATTTTTCCACAAATGAATGCAGCAACGGCTTTGTAGAATCTTGTTCTTCTCTTGTGTCGACTCTTGATATTGGCACAATGTCATTCCCATTACCTTATGCTTGCAAGTCTTTCATGTGAAGCAATGCATTAGTGATTTAATTCCTCTAAAAAGTTTCAATTGCATCAAAAAATTATTTGTTAAATTGGCGAAGTAAGTGATGTTTCTCATGTTCTTTTACAATCATCTCCCAAAAGAAAATATGGTTTCCAATTCCCTTGTGATAATCCAACTTCTTGTGATTAGAGTTGAATTTATTCCATTTATCTTCCCATTCTTGGGAACCCACATGTGAATGTACGCTTGCAAATTCCTACAATTGTATTCCTTTGCACTGTTAGCACTATGTGTGTTCTAGGGCCCACCAACAATTTTGTGTTACATGTTCGAAATGCTTGCATTTGATGAGCACTAGTACCTCATGATGCTCCCAACTTCCATGTTGCCACAATGTTTGATTGCCTTTGGATGTTGATCCATGCCCTACACATCCTCCACCTATGGCAACAAAATTCCTTGCAATTTTTTTTGAAAAACTCGTCATATTATTGTTGTGGGTGCCAACAATGGCAATGAACATTGCAATGATGATATAACAAACTATGTTGCAACAATGGAACAAATTGTGTTGTGGACTATTTTGTAGTGATGGAGTGGGAAAACTCATGAAGATGATAACTTATCAACCTTGTGCATAGGTTGATAATTTAACAATAATGGTAGGTGCATGAATTTTCATATTGTGAAATTTTACCTTGATTTGTAAATAATCAATGATGTTATCACTATTAATATGTTATAAATAAACCACATCAACATGCCATGTGAGCTAATTACTAATGATTTGTGCCCATATGTGAGTCACAATAATTAACACTATCATTATTGACATCATTAGTTGTAGGTGTGAATGACATTTTAGTCTTTCTTTTCTACGTTTTCAATTTTTTTTCTTTTTTCATCTTTTCATTTCTTTTGTTGGTATGTGTAGAATTGTGCATCATCTTACCATATAATTTTATAATACTCATAACATGGTATAATTTAATTTCTTGATTTTTTTGTTGTGCTCAAGATGTTCAAATTCAACAACGAGTAAGATATTACAAATTAATTTTTTTACCCAAGGATCAACACCAAGTGCTCTAAGCATGTTTTTGTCTTGTTTAATTGTTTCTTAAAAGCACCTATAAAATGAAACATTGGTGTTTTGAAATTTCAAATCGAGGAATCAAGATTGCAATTCAAGAAATTAGAAATGCATACATAAATTTTAGCTTCAATTACTATGTTAATGATGGAAATATTATTTAAATGAGGACTTATGTAGACTTGAGTTATAATAACAAAAGACTATCATGTCCACTTCTAAAGGCCAAAAGAAAGTGCAAAGTCATTGGAGATATTAGAGTCCATTACCAAAGCAAGGAAATGAGAGATTTTGATTCATCAATGTAAATAAACTAGAACATTCAAAATTATGTTTGAGGTTGTAGATTCAAGAGACAACATGAAATCTTTTGTTGTGATATGGAATCATGTTTCAAATCTAGTTATGGCTAATGGCCATTCTAAATACATCTAAAATGAAACATCATGTAAAAATAGATGGGTGTTCTTGATGGAAAGTACAAAATGAATATCATTTACCATAATGAAAACTATTGAAACATGTTTATAAAAGGCAAGGTCACACAAGTTACATTTCAAGTTCATGATACATTCGTGAAAAAAAATCATATTTGAACCCTTTTCATTTAAAAGATTTAATGAGCCCACACAATGATGTGTTGTATCATGCACAACTTGCACATAATGACTCATTATAATCTTATGACTTTGATTACAACGAAAAAAAATAACAAAAGAAAGAAACTAGGAGTGAAACCCTCCCTTTTTTATCAAGTCTTCCATCACATTTCAAAAGATTTGAAACTTTGGGATAGTTGAGCAATTCCCAATCCTCAAACTCCATGTTAAATTAAAACTACAAACTTTGCATCCCCTCCATGTTCACATTGAAACCCACTTGTGACACCTATTCAAACTTATTTTAACTTGCGGAATAACACCAATGACATATAGTAAAAAAACAACAAAGAGCACTAGGAGGTCAATTAAAAAGGTACATGATCAACAAGGAGGCAATGAAACTAGAAATGCACAATAAGGAGGTGTTGAAAAACACCACAAACACACAACAAAGTGGCACCAAAAATCAGCCTCATAAACACACAACAAGGAGAGATTGAAGATCATTAGGAATGCATAACAAGGAGCCATTAAAGAACATTAGGGCTTATAGTAAAAAGGTGTTGAAGACCACTAAAAGTGCATAAACAACTAAGTGTCAAAGGACACTATGAGTACGCATATGAAGCATTGAAAATCATCAAGAGTGCATAACAAGCAAGCACCAAAAACCATCATGAACCCATAATAAAAAGGTGCAAGGAGGCATTGAAGATCACCAAGAATGCATAACAAGCGGGTGCCAAAAAGCACTAGGAACCCATAGTAAAAAAATGTTGAAGATTACAAGAACACATAGTAAACAGGTGTCAAAAAACATTAAGAACACACAACAACCTGGAGGTGCCAAAAATCATTAAGAACACACAACAAGCAAGTGGGGAACACCATTAAAAATGTACAACAAGGAAGCACTAAATACCACCTTAAACACACATTGAGCAAATGATGAAAAAAATCACGAGTGCACAACAAAGGAGGTGCCAAAAAACACTAAAAACACACAATAAGGACTTGTTGAAAAGAACTATTAGTGCACAACAAGCAAGCATTGAAAAGCAACACATAACAAGCAAACATTGAAAAGCACCATGAACATACAACAAAGAAACATTGAGCAACAAGAAGGTGACTAAACTCAATTAATTAAATAAACTAATCAATCCCCTTGACAAAAAACAAAACAAGCTTAATCATTAAGCACTATGGATGTGCACTAAACATCCTTTTTATTAAGGAAAAAATCATGAAGAGGAAATCGTTGCACAAGAATGACTTTGCAACACTTCTTCTAATGAACCTAGTTTTTAATTTTTTTCTTCTAACCCTACCTACAATCAAAACCTATTTCTCAATAATTAGTAAAACTTTGACCTCGCTACTTTTTAATATTTTAATAGAATATCAATTTTTTTTAAATATTTTTTTTTTTCAAATGAACAATTATCAATCTACTAAAAACCAAAAGATGGATTTCAAAAAAGATATCACCCTTGTGATATCCAAAGATATTCAAGGTGAAAACTAACTTGAAACCTTGACAAATTCTCACTTTTTTTTGTTTTCTTTTAGTACCCACCCAACACTAGAACACACCCAAAACCCTGGAAAAAACATAAATATTAAAAAATAACCTTATTTCCTTGCTTGAACTACCAAAATTTGAGGATTTGAACCTACAACCAATACACATTTGTTCTAGTAACAAGATGATTATGCAAAAGTGACTAAACATTTTTAGCATTAGTGTAAAAAAAAGGTCAAAGTTTCAGAAAATTTAGAGTTGCTGATTTTTCCATAAAAATTGCAAGGCTTCATCCATTTGGTTTTCTTTTGTAAAAATACACCAAACAAAACAGGCCCCCATAATGGCATTCTAATGCATATACATATACATAATGGGTCATAGGCATAATACATATTTTATATTTATATATATATTGGTATGTATACCATGTACATGATATCATAGGCCCTTGGCTCGTTAAGCACTAATTAATTACTTTTTAGAATTGCCAATTTTTTTGAAAAATATGTGCATGCCATGCCAAAATTTAAAAGAAACTCTCAAGCACACTAGCTTCAATATTTAGTGTCATGCCAAATTGCTATATATATATACATATGTTAATATTAATATTATAGCCGAACATACATAACAATATTATTATTATTATTATTATTATTAGGCACCTTGCTGCTGAAGCAGCCAAGGTACTAAGGTTTTTTTTTTCTTTTTTTTTCTTTTGGTAAATTTTCGTTACTTGGCGACAACAAAATTCCTGTGCAATTCATACAAATGATTTTTACGAAAAAAATTGCTCCAAAGTCAAAAAATTAAAAAAATCCTGAAATCGCCATATTTTAGACTAGTAAGTTCCATCAGCAGGTCGCCAAAATATAGCAGGATTCTTAAATTTTTCTACTTTCCTCTCTGACCTGTAGCCAAATTTGGTTAATTCCTCTTGTGGTTGATTGCCAATGTGGCTACTCACAAAAAAAAATAAAAAGCGAAAAACCCTGAAATGTATATATTCCATTACATATAATATGTATGTATGTATGTATGTGTATGTATACATGTATATATATAATATATTATATATATGTATGTATCTCATGTATGTACATATTAAAAATATTTGAGAGAAATATTATATACACACACACACATAATGGCAATGGGCATTGTATACATATATATACATAAATATTGTTAAATACTTTTTTGAGGTTTTTGTGAGGGGATTGATACAAAAAAA
>Ga0209208_10005496_pt1 | contig 17662 bp, 9 predicted proteins | sample S1TSphfallax_3_FD_187694 | JGI IMG/M metagenome (GOLD analysis project Ga0209208, IMG submission 187694) | Host-associated microbial communities from peat moss isolated from Minnesota, USA - S1T2_Fd - Sphagnum fallax MG (SPAdes) (version 2) | ecosystem: Host-associated > Plants > Peat moss >... | reverse complement strand
AATACGTATATGATAAGTCAAAGGATGAAGGCATATTTTGTTGACTTTTTCTTTCATCCAAAATTCGTTGTCGTTTGCGACTAGTGTCGTTTGTGACTTGTCCAACGCGACTATTAAGATTTTAGTTACAAATGTCGCTTGTAACTAAAAATTAGTCGTAAAGACCAATTGCAAAATGGCCATTTTCTACTAGTGATACATGATGTCTACCATGCAATCTAGTTGTCCAAAAGTCTTGAAGGATTTTAAATTATTACATAGTGGAATTATAGCATTCCAAAAGCCCATCTAACATCCTTTTTGCAAACATATTATTGTTTTGCAAAATGGCACCTCTTCTTTATTTAAGGTTCATGAGTGGCTATCACAAAGATGTTCTACCAAGGATAGATGTCATCCACTAACAAGTAATACTAAAGGAATTCATGAATGTCATTTACTTTAAACCTAAATTCATTTTATACACCAAACAACATGCTAATAACAAATGAGCTTTTATCCAAAATATTAAAATAATTGTTACCACCTAACAAGCCAAAATAACATTGTCAAATCCATATGGCATCAACTTTTATCAACAATTTCAAGGATGATGGAACTATCAAATGAATTGACCTTACTAAACAATAGCATAATTCTTCCATTTGTAATCATGTAATCTAAGGAAGCAAACATCCTCAAAAACCCCCTTATAACATTGACATCAAAAATAAACCTCAATTAGTTGTCTAACATATCTATTTACAAAAACCTCACAAATCAAACACCCAAAAAATTTCAATTATAACATGACTATGATTTTTCCAAGGTGACAACAATCATCAAAAATAGCAACAAAATGGCCATAAACCATCATGCAAATTATTGTCATACATTTTTGGAGTGACAACAAGCCCATTTGGTTGCAAGCATCATGTTTTTACACAAAAAATGAATTGTGTGTTGTCACTGATTCCACTAATGACCACGCACTAAAACAAATAATGCTACATGCGATATCATTGGAGAAACAACTTGTCATTGTACATAGGTGTTTGTGCAAAATACTCATGCCAAATTCTCTCCTCTCCCATCATTTTGCCCCTCTTAATGTTTGTTTTGTGACTTGGCAAAGACCCACCATGGTGGATGTGCCCATCAAACACAATTGTAAATTACATGTAAGCAAATGCATCTTCTTCATTATCATCCCTCAATTCAATAGGTACAATTAAACTACAAGTTCAAGTCACCATTGTTTCATTATTAAGACGCTCAAAACAACACAAACAATAATCCAACATGCTTATAAATGCATAAACAAACCACAAAAAAGCCAAATCAAATGTGTTGAAGCTTTAATGCTTGCATCAAACATGAAAATGAATGAAATAAAATTAATTAATCAAAGATTGGGATGTTTACACTTGCTCAAGATATGACAAATGAAAAAAATGATGATGTAGCTTACTTAAAACATGATAAATAAGAAAGATGATGATGGTGGCTAAAAGTAAATATGTATGTGGGGAGTGATTTCAACCTAGATGGCAACCCATCCTCTTGACATGTCAATGTCATTGCTAGATTTATGGTATTATGTTACAAAGCAAGCAAAAGATAAAAATGCCCTAATTGATAGAATGATAAAATAAAGTTATAAAATTAATAGTCTCTCAAAACATTTGGCTACGACTAATTTTGATGGTACCAAAGCCTTATTAATAATTATTATTCACATCATCACCATTTAAATTAAAATCTTCATCTTTATCTTTGAAAATGTTTTCGTCCACACTTCAAAACTTGATATTAAATTCTTTCACCTTCTATTCCATAATGTGTATTATGTAATTGTATATATTTTGATAACATATTCCAAAACTTTGATTGCAAATTACAATGTGTGGTCAAATAATTTGTTTGAACAATGAACATTAAAAATATTTGTATTCTCATAAATTGGATACCATTTTGGAAGCATGGTATACACTTAGGGCTAATTTACACCAAAATGTTAAAGCCATGGTTTACAAAACCTCAAAGTATCTCACATTTTGGATGAGATTAGGAACAAAGCCCATGACACATGGCACGATAGTCTTTGTTTCCAGTGTAAACAAAATTTGATTGGTTAATGAGAATACACCCAATTGTTAATAACCTACTTAACAATTTTTATAGTTTTTTAAATGGATAAAAAACTTATGTGCCTAGTAGGAAGCATATATAGAACCAACAAGACCCAAGTATGGTTTAATTATAAAAAATTTAAAATTTGATAACCTACCTAAATGTTTGGAATTTTTATCTAGGTAGGTTATCAATTTTGAAACCCTACAATTTTATTACCTTGATTGAATTTTTCAGCCAAGTAGGTTATAAATCCTAATAGGTTACTAGATGTGAATTGGGGCAAACATGTGAAATGTGACCTCCTTTGGCAATTGGCACCCAAATTTTCTAACCTTGAAGGCTTGCATGCAATGTGGAAGTTGTGTTAGGCCTTTAATCCTTTTATTTTTCTATGGATAATTGTGAATCAAAGTTGTCTAAATAATTGAATGCTTTGAAAAATGTTTGATTAGGAATCTATACCATTGCTTAGGTGGGGCAAAAAGAAGTTTGTATAGGGGACAAACAAATAATGGTAGTCACCAAAAATCTCATTTTCCTTCAATTTTGACTCAATGACAAACATTTTTGTGAGTTGTATCTAGTTTCCTCTTTGCCACCTTCTTCACAAATTGTTGAACAAAATGGCCATATTGTCTTTTATAAAAACTCTAGTTAATAAAAACCAATTTCTTATGCTTAACTTGCCAACAAAGTTTTTGCTTGAAATACAATCCCATGGGATTAGAGCACAATCAAATTATGTGTGCTTCTTAGAGGAACTAAAATTATTTTTTCATATTCTTAATGGTTGCAATTCTATGAATTGTTACAAATTAGAAACGTGTTGTGGGTTTCCATGCCACATCATGACCCATTGGGGCAATAGAAAAACAAGTGCCGAATAATTTATCTATTTTAAAATTTAAGATTTGTCATGTGAGTTTTTAATTCTGAACTTTTTGACATATCAAAAATTTAGATATTAAATTTTAATTCAACTTCAAAGTTCTCTTATTGTCCTTGTGATCAACATGCTTACAACTAATTTACTTATTTGTATTAGGCCAAGGTTTGTTTCCAAATTCTTGTAATCAAGTTTATTTCAAAATTTTGATAACATTGTGATGCAAAACTAGTGTCAAACATTTTTTGTGAATATGTGGATCTGGATGAAAGGAAAAAAACAACCCTAATTCATAATGGCAAAAGATGCCAAGATATAGGATAGTTATTCATCATGAATTTTGAAGGTGCCAAAAGTCTAATGTTTGTTGTTCATTTCTATGTTTGGGTGTGTTTTGTTTGTTTGTAGGTTTTTGGTGTTTGAAGTTTGCAATTTAATGGAAATGAACTTTTTGAGTTAGTTTTTGTGATGGAGAGGGTTTGTTGTTGTAAATAGGTTGGCTCTTGAATGAAGAATGAAGATCATGTAACTAAAGACTAGTTGGTGTTAGAGATTGGATGGAGGAAAATGAAAGCTAATAATGGACTATAAACAAAAAAAATTGGGTCATTAGAAGTAGGCTAAATGTTCATTCTCAATTGTTGTTAAAAAGCAAAGGTCTATGTGATAAAATGTATTTTGTGGAAACGGAAAGGAAGAATGCCTCTCTATTGGTATCTTTTTTTAGCTTGAAGCTATTGCTTTTCATTGCACATCTTTAAGAAAAGAAAAGATTAAGTAATGTTAGATGTAGGGATTGATTCAAGGGGGATGATGACAATGTCTAGAAGTTTTAAAGCAATCCATGTGGTTTGTTTATGGATTTGTGTGTTGATTGGGAATTTTGAGGAAACCTACCAATTCAATTGAGTTTGGGAGAGAGAATATTTATTAACTTGTCGGAGCTTTGAAGGGAAAAGGATTTCAAGTCTATTATGGGTGCCAAGAGAAGAACTAGGTTTTTGGAATTGAATTTGTGTTTGTATCTAACTCTTTTTTTGAATGATTTTAGTGGAAAAGGCATGGGTGCATGAAATCAGTGTTCATTTGTAAACAACCATAAGACCAATGAGCTCTTGAAAGGAAGCCAAGAAAGCTATGATCCCCTAAAGTCCTTAGTTTATATTTTGAACATAGTTAAGAAAAAAACCAGGACATCATTTGCACCATTGTGATTCAAATTTAATTACATCCACAACAAGTTTGATGTTGGTGTTATGAACCAAATGTAAGGGGTTTCCTATTTAGGATATCCCCTCCTCTTTTTTGGTGACAACATTGTAAAAGATTTTTCAAAAAATTCAATTGAATAAATAATAATTTTATTTATGCCAAAGTCATCCATGTATTATGGTAATTTTAAGAGTATCAACTTGATGGGGGCAAAACCACTAAAATTGCTTTCAACTTCCCCTTTCCAAAACAATGTCAAAAATTAATAAAATATAAATACCATAAATGATTGGTTCTATTTTTTTGGTTGTCATGGGTTGTTGTTAATTTTTTATGAACTTTTCAAATTTTGTCTTTGTATTTGAAAGCACATTCCTTGATAAAATTTCCCGCGTACAATTATAAGAATCTTACAAAAGTGGAAGGTATTTTGTTTTTCAAAGGGTACTTTACACTTTTGTAATTTTTTTAAAAATGTACTTTACACTTTCATAGGATTCCTAAATTTGAAAATATTCATTACATTGGGGAAAGAACCCCATTAAGGGTCCTCCCCTATTTTAGGGCCTAATCGAGGGCAATAGGTTTAGGATTTTATAGTTTGTGGTTTAATATAACTCCAAGCTAAGCCTTCAAATCCAAGAAGATCCTTAATGTGGTTGAAAATACACTAGGGTTAAGGTTCCTCCATGCAAAAAAACATTTTCGGCAAAAGTTGTTGACTAAATGACATGGGCACATGACAACAAATGGTGCGATTCACCCAACGAATATGCTTCTTGTTAGTTTGATTAGCGTTATCAACGTAATGATCGCATGGAAGTGGATCGTAAATTCACTTCACTACCATAAATCACTGCAAAATCAACTATTTACACCGTGAACACACAAGGAAAAAAACTTTCCCTGTAGTAAAAAATCTTTGTTGCAACAAAAGACGAAAATGTTTCACTTCTTGTGTTCTCGAACTCATGTGTTCTCTTTCTTTGGACTTCTTCTTTGCCATTTTGTGTTGGGTAGGGTTCTTAGCACTATAGACACATGGCACTGTAGATGTAGGTGGTTTACACTCTCGGCATTCACTATAAATGCACAACATTATAGATGCAAGTGGTTTACATTCTTAGCAAACATTATTGACACATGACATTGGAGACATAGGGTTGTAAACACATCCAATTTGCACTATAGCGATCAACGTCCATGGACTCCCCAACCTTTTCACCAAATTCACTCCTCAGTTTGTTGATGGATAATCAAAGAGGTGCATCTTCTTCTTTACCAATTAATCTTGTTCCAAAACATCCAGGACTTCAAAAGAATGTAAGCAGGTTGTGGACAAATGCACAATTTTAGTTTTTTCTAAATATATGTCAAGAGAAATTTTTGGAGTACAATCGGAAGCCTTTCCAAGAAGCAAATTAGAAAGATTTTATAGAACATCTGAATGCACGTTTTATGGGAGTGCATTACAGTTGGAAGCAAGTACATGACAAGTGGAGCAAGATGAAGGATAAGTATGAGATCAAAAAGAAGAAAACTCAGGTGACTAGTGCATCCCCTTTTGATTGGCCATGGTTTGAAAGATTTGATCAGATGTTTGGAGGCATAGCCAAGATTAATGGCATTCCCAATGCATTTGATCAAGGAGTGCAAAATTTACACTCACATTCTGAAGTTCAATTAAACTTTTGAAGTGAGTGATGAGGATGTGACACAAGGCATTCAAGAGCACTCTAGTTCACCATGACAAGTTCTTGTTTTTAGTCATGGAAATGAAGAGGAGGTTCATGCTCCATCAGTAGGCTCAAACACTCTAAGAACTAGGGTTCGTAAATCACCTAATGTGCAAGGCAAAGCCAATAAAAGAATGGAAAGTAAAAGAAGAAAATTGGATGCTAGTTCTTTTGCAATTACTGATGCCATTAAAGAATTTTCAAAAGGTGTGAAAAAGATAGAAAAGATGAAAATGGAGGAGACTAAAAGAATTACAACACAATTGCTTCAAAATGAACAAATAGGTAGAAAATTGATAGTGTAAGGTCAATTGCAGATGGCAACATTGTTTGCCGAGGTTTTAAAGCCTAAAGATTCTTGAAAATGACAACTTTATGCACTTTGAGCTTGACCATGGGCAATAGGGTAGTTGTGATGTTTTTTTCATGTACCTTGTATAAGGGTTTGAACCCTTTGTTGTGGCTTGGAATTTTGTTCACAAAATTGATGTGATCAAAAGTGTATTTGCATTTTGGCCCATGGTAATAAAATCCAAATGTTTGCTTACTTATTGTATCATTACACTCTAATAGGAAGTGGAACCCTATTGAAGGATCATTGTGAAGAAAAAAATTACACACCTATGATTTAAAGAGTGCACAATTGCCCAATGTGCGAGAGAGCATCATCCAAATTAGTAGAACCCTTCTGATTGTAATGGGATTCATTGTGAAGATGAACTTTGAAAAAAATAAAAATAAAAAATCTAAACTGAAAATTTGAAGCTGAAATTTTGGACTGAAGACTGAATTTAGGGTTGAAAACTGATTTTTTTTTTAAATATGAAAATTAAGGAATATATATATATGAAAAAATGAACTAAAAACTAAGTAAGAGAGATGATGAAAACTATCAAAACACATGGAAAAAAAATAAACTTAAAACATAGAACTGAATAATGGAAATTTGAAGCAAGTATGAAAAACATGAAAAAGTTTGGAGTCTCTGGAAACTGAGGACTCTCTGTTCTCTGTAAACTGTGTTCTCTAAAAAGGCCCTGGGGTTTTTTTTGGGGGTGAAAAGTTTCTGGCTAACCTTTAGCCCAGGGTCGTTAGCTGCCATCTGCCTGTTTGCTGGCAGATGGTTCGCCTCCTGTGTTGCCTTTCTTCGCCATCAAACGGCTGAAGATTTTTCCTCATGTGCCTCGAACTAGACTTTGATAGCCTTTTTACCTTTGACAAGAAGTATTGAGTCTTGAGGACCATGTTACAGATGCTCGCTGCTGGATACTTTTCTGCACAAGTACTGGCAATAAGGATATCGATCATGAGTTTGGTGAAGAATTAGACAAGATTATGATATCCAACTCCATGCTCTGCAACATTTGGTAACATGTCATTAGCATGGCACTGCCAAAGACAACCCCAGTTTTGTGGTGTCTTCTTGCTCCTTCACAAATCAGCTTCATCCTCTATGCAACAAACCTTTCTGACACATACTCAATGCATGTTTGTTCTTTATCTCTGCATGTCCTCTTCCTTTTTCTCCTGCCATCAAACATTTTGAGGAATTTTGTTATTGGGGGTGGTGGGCTTAAACCCTAAACCCTAAAGGCATTGACTCTCTTCACGATGTTGCTGTGGAGGGACCTTACAAGTCGCCCATTCCTACTGTTGTGGAGAAGAAGCAAGATTTGGCTTGTTGTAATGTCTTTTATCTTGGGTCGATTATGCTAATTTTTTCTTTAAAGAACTTCATGGTGCTGGGTAAGACTGACTGACCTTTTTCAAGTCTCTCGTGGCTATCTTTCTACGTTTGTGGGTTGATGTTTAAGGATGTGTAAGTTACCCATCCTCTGATATATATCCTTGATGAGAAAGAATATTACTTACCCATGTTTTGTACCTGCTTGATAGAAATGAACTCTCAGGAGCAGATGAAGTCAATTCGGATGTTATGTTCACAGGTCAATACCTTACATATGGTTGTTCAAGGTCTCTGACATGCCTGTGACCATTACTGTTGTTAAACCTCTCCTCCATTTCATGTCCGTTTTTGTTTTGTCTTCTCTGTTTGTCTGGAATTGGCTTTCCCCTTTTTCCCCATTTGCTGATATGTTGTTAGATCTAAAATCTCTATAACCATAGTAGTGGTCATCTCTCAATTTTATTCCGGATGACTTGAAAGCATACATGTGGAGGTCCTCATTACATATAAAAAAAAGATATTAACTTGCCTCTACTTGATTCAATGAGATCCAGTTTTCAATGCTTTTAGTCCATTTTGTTGAAACTGTGACTGTTTATGATGGTGTGCGTTAGCCCTTGGTATCATCCAAGTACAGCAGCACATGTGGATAATGTTACCCAAGCAAAAAAACAGTGATGCAGTGAGTCTGAAGGATTCTCTTAGAGTGATTTAAGATTGGAAACCAAGTGATGCTCACAAAGGCAGTTCCTTTGTTTTTGATCTAAATTGCTCAAGGGATCTACAGCACTCAAATCTGTGCAGGATCTCTTAGTTTTCAATCTGAAGCTGCTGTCCTTGCTATCAATTTTTCAGGAGCATTTGTGTATGTGTATGCTGCATGCACATGGATGCATACATACAGCAGAGAGAAAGCTGGTAAAAGCTTATGCACTGCTTACTCACATACAAGTATGTGCATGGGAAGTACACCAATGTCCTTTAAGAGTTTGTTGGAACTCTCATTTCATTACAAGCTGATTAGAGTGACAGAGTGAAAGATGCCAAGCTGCTTTAGACATGGAGATTGTCATCTTATTGAATACTGCAGCACTCTAAAGTGCATGGCTACAGCATCATGTTCAATTAACAACTTGACAAGCAGAGCATTCACTTGTAATTCTAGGAAAAGTTCAAACACCCAGCAAAAGCTCAAGACCATATATGCATTCACAGCAAGAAGAATTAGGAGAATTTTCTTGCAATATCCATTACACCACAGCTTTTGATAACAATAGCTTTTAAGGGTTTGTTCCACAGACTGCGAGCATTGGCAGCTCGGTCATCCCCCAACAACTCAGCAAAGTTATTGAACTGACGAATGCGGCTACTTGGTTTGTATGTGGGCACCGTTGAGATTGCTGACACCACATCCATGCCTGATTCCCACCCACAAATCCTCATAAAAACTTAGAACACAATAATGCCCCTATATTTTTCACTGGCAAGGGCAGTCATGTCAACTCACACACACTTTCTGGGCCACATCTCCTACACATTTGGAGAGAATCATAGTATCCTGGACTACACCATTAATCACAAACCGCATAGCTCACCTTCTAGGATGGTGCCAAACACAATGTTACCATTATCCAGTTGTGGTGCAGGCCCTGGGCCTGTACACAATGCACACCCCAACAAGAGCATGTCAAAAATTATCTTTATCACATTGAGATGCAGCAGAAACTTGGTTCCATTCAAGCCAACTGTTTGTGTGGATCCCAGAAAAAAGTTGATTGGCAAGAATCTCTATTCAAAACAGACCTGTAGTGATTAAAAACTCCACATTGCGGTAATCCCCGCTCAATTTCAAACCCTCCTCATCATCATTCTCAGAGAGACAAAGAGAGACCGTCCCAGGCCTTGTGTGTTTTAGCTTGAAGGAATTGGATCTGATACTGTCCTCATTCCTGTCCAAGTGCGCTGGAGAAGCAACCTCTCCTTTCTCTTTCAAGCCTTGTCGACCAGCTTGGATGTACTGGCCCTGCAGCACCCGATGGAATATGGTACCCTCAAAAGAAGAGCCTGCTGTACCTGTACACATTGCCTTGAAGTTGCTCACTGTTTGAGGAACCTGAATTCACAACCCTGCATCTTATGAGTTCTCTCCCTTGCTGCATATATATTTTATGTATAGGAGAAGGGCAGAGCCCTCAGTCCTTCCATGTTTTGAAGTGCCTATGCATGAGGGCAGTACCCTGAGTGATGGGCACTGAAAAACAAGGAATAGCCAAGTGCTGTACCCTTCCCCAGTGTAAAAACCTGCCCTAATTTTCAGAGGAAATACACTTCTGCTGTGGAAGATTTGTTCCATTTCATAAGATCCTGGAAGATTGTTGCTGAGATTTTGTGCCTGACAATGGTCATCTAAAAACACTATGAAAATTGGGGCAGGTTTTATGATGTCTGAAAGACTGTTCTAAACCTGTATTCAGCATACTGCAACATAATTTATTGTAAAAGAAAAGTGGTGAAATTTGTATAGATGGCTGACCTGGTTGCCATACAACCCAATAACAATTCGGCCAAGGTCCTCCCCCTCAGTACAGATTTGCGATGTGTTTCCAAGCGTTCGATCGGGCCTTGATAAGCTTGGACAGACCATGAGGTCAAGGTAAGCATAGTCTGTGATGGTTGTATCCGCAGCAGCAGTTGAGCCATTGACTTCCTGCTCTGCCTGACAGAATTGTGGGAGGGTACAATCAACCTCTTCATCTGTTATGCCAACCCATCCTGCAACTTGCTTTGAATCCAATTTCAGAATGGCTTACAGAATGCCCCAACTCCAGTCAATGGAAGGAAGTTGGAGCTTTAAATCTTTTGTTCTCTGACCATCAAACCATCAGGCTGTTTCTGACAATGCCGATGCCGAGGGACGGTGTCCAAAATCCCAAGGAAAATGATTGATGGGTAATAGCAGTATACGAACCTTTGCAACTCTTGCAGGCGATGCAACCATGGCGACAGCAACTGATCCGGCGGCGAGAAGCTGGAGTAGCTCCCTGCGACTCGCTGAACTGCACAAACTAGACAGAGCCGAAACAGAAGAAGAAGCAGGAGCACCAGAAGCAAAAGCAGCAGTTTGGGAATTTACTGCCAAAGGAGAGGGAGCAGCAGCAGAAGAAGAAGAAGAAGAAGAAGAAGCAGTCAGGGGATCAGCTGCCAAAGGAGAAAGAGAAGAAGACGACGAAGAAGAAGAGGATGAGGAACAGACTGAGCAATAGTAATAATGCCCGCCAGCTGCAGCATTATTTCGAGAACTGGAGCAGGAGTAGACTAATTGTTTCTTGATAGAGCGAGAGGAGGAGATGGACAGAGACTGCGAATGTGAAAGCTGCAAGGGAACTCCAACAGGAGAGAGACGAGGCGGTACGAGAACGCAGCACGCCATCGCCATAGCTACCCGGACATGCATGGCGACCCTGCTTGCCTCCCTCAACTGCTGCGGAGACTGTGTGTGTGTGTGTGTGTGTGTGTGTGTGTGTTCTCGCAGTTCGATGGATAACGCCACTCACCCGCAATCTGCCTCTTCTTCTCTTTCCCCTCTCTCTTCACATGCGCATGCCTCATATCCCGGCCCGGCCGGCCTTGGGTGGTGAACCAGGGCCACAGTGAACCAGCACCCACCAGCGCACCACTCCACTGGATGCCTGTTACTACTCAGTTGCGGATGAACCTCAACTGAGTTAATGTTGAGGTTCACCTTGGTAACCAAGTCTGTAGGAAAATAGGTCCTATTTATAGGTAGGTAGGTAGGAAAATAGGTCCCATTTATAGGTAGATAGGTAGGAAAATAGGTAACTACTAAGTAAGTAGATGGTTTATACAAAGTGAAGGCTGTTTTTACTACCTATCTACTTACAACCTGCTTGTGGGTTGTTAGTTAGTTGGTAGGTAGGAAAAATGAAATCAAGTGAGCTAATCACCATGGTTAGCTGGGGAAATGAAACCCAATAGAAAACTGTCTTATGTCCACTTGCCATTCATCCTTCATGGTGTGCTAGTGGGTGCTAGTTCCCGGCCACCTTGAACCAGCACCCACATTAGCAGCCTACCATGGTACAAACCAGTTTTGGGTTGGTACCCAGATTGGAGGGTTAGAAGTTAGAACTGCCAGTTCTGGTTTCGGTTAGGTAGTAAAAACTGAACCAAAACCAGGTCTGATTTCTGGGATCAAGCTCAGATTCAGACCCAGATTTCAGTTCTTATATTCTTTAAGAACTGGAAAGTGAACCAGAATCAGGTTCTCAGTTTCTTCAGAATTGGAACTGGGAATTAGAATGTCAATTGTTTAAGTTTCCCATGTGGGTAACTCTAAACTCTACTATGCATTATTAGACTTGAAGAAAGTTGTGATTTCTATCTATTTTAATGTGATGAAATACATTGAGTTTGAGCTTTTTTTTGTATCTTGTCAACTAAATTTTGTTAATCAGGATTTTTTTGTTTTCTTGGCAAGCTTGTATATCTTTTGCTTACCTATAATAGAAAGTTGTTGTCTATTTTATTTTTTTTCAACTCGACTCATTGTTGATAATTTGCACAACATGAACACAAAGCAACACTAACATTACCGAAGGAAACTACAATTTACAATATTTTAATATTTGCCCTAGATTTCCCCATTATAGTCACATATACTAATAAAACTTTGCAAATGTTTTGTGTTATTAACAAGTGTGATAGTAATTCAAAAAAATGGTGTTTCTTATCAAAATGGATGGTTATTGAAAAATGTGTGACACAAACAAGAATGTGACTAAAATGGGTGTGATTACAAAAGGGGTTTATTGTATCTAGATATTAGTAATCACTTTAACATCATAGGTGTGCATGAAAATAAAAGATAACTTAACAATAAGTAGATTTATGTTTTAAACAATCAACTTGGCATTAGGGGACTTAACACTATAATCCCTAACACCAAGTGTGATTGGAGCTTAATTAATTTGTTAGAACTTATGATTCCTAATCACAAAAATCAAGAACTGCCCAACATTTGTAAAATCCAATGTTGTCCACTTATCAATTTTTAAACATATCTTCTAGATATCAACAAAGCATGTTTTTTTTCAATAAAAAAATATGTATTGAAAAAAAATCAATTTACTCCATTTGTTTTTTTTTTAAAACCTTTTGTTGGTTATGAATATGTTGCTTTTCAATTTTTAAAACATGATGGATATGCACAAAGGTTATGCAATCAAATTCACAATTTTGGTTCTTTAAGAAAAAATTACAAAAATACAACTACTTTTGAAAACAAAACCAACATGAACAAAACACAAAACAAAATAACTTGTGAGAAAATTTAACCCCAATTTTATGAAAAATTCTACCTAATTGTAGCACAAGTTCCATGCCCCAATCGCACCCGACACAAAACCACCCAACCCCACATATAACACCAAATAATCAACCTTAAATCATCATCTCAATGTAACTCTTTGAAATATTCCACATCTTCAATCAAGTCATAGTTATCATTCACCAAAAATGTTTTCACTTTCATGTATTTTCTTAAATCCATTTTCTTCTTGCAAGTAAGGTGTGGATCACTAGGCCAATTTTTCATCACAATGACGATCCAATCAACGTTCTCCACTTGTAAGCGACAATGTCACAAACATGTCAACACCTTAACTAACAAGGTTAGACATTCTTCATGTTTCAATTTGTAACTTAGGAATGCCAATAATTTATTTGGCCAAAAATGCAACATTTGAAAATTGTCCTTCATTGATGCACCACTAAGCAAAGGGATCATCACATGTAATGAGGAATATGGACAATCTTTTGAACAAAGATAACTCTCCAATAGCAAATGCACATGAAGACTTTTTAATGGATGCTTCAACACCAAATATTTTAATGTCATCTTCTTGAGCTCTTAAGTAAATCCATCAACCTACACTTTTGGATGATAAGTTTTAATGAGTAAAAAATTTCAAACTAATTAGTTTCGTAGGCCTTCTACTAACCACTAGTAACTAGTGGTAATTTTACTATCCCTTACCCAAAGGGTGAAGCTAATGGGATTAGGTAGTTCGGGCTAGTGAATGGTTGAGGGTAATCCACCCAATCATCTAGGAATTTTTTAGAAAGGGATTAGAATAAGGACCCTATTTTTTAAAAGTCAATGTGGACCTTATGTGTGGTATGTGAGAAAGAAGGACTACATGAAGTGGAAGAGGATGGGGAGATTCATTCGATATTTGGGGGGAGTAGAAAATAATGGGGGAATGTAGGACTCTCACGAGGAGGGATGTAAGGGAATGGAGAAAAAAATATGTACTTGGGGTGTGATTTTAATAGAAGATGGTTGAAGGACTTCAATCTTTTAGGATGTATTGCCATTTTATTAAGAGAGGGAGGTAGAGTAATGATAATCTACAAGTAAAATGTTTCAGTAAGTTAATAGTTTTGTATTTTTTTTAGGGTAGAGAATAACGAGGCTTAAACTTTGGTGGTCTCTAGATAACGAAGTTATTGGCCGCCACTAAAAAGTAACAGCTAATCCTTGATGGTAAAAAGCAATGGAAAGGAAGATTAACAAAGAATCGCTTGCAAATTGAAAAGTACCTCTGCAAGCAATAGGCAAATGTTATGAGGGAAAACAATGGGTTGCAAATGGTAGAGAACAAAAGAAGGATTTCTAAAGGTGTTGCAAGCGATAGGCCGAGTCTCTAGAAGATTTACAAGGCATCATGATGAAAGACCATAGTAGTAAAAGGTTTACAAACCCCTTAGATAACATCCAAGAATGTTGAATGTATTATAGAACGAAGGAGAATAGTTGCTCTCAAGTTTTGATCACTTCTCATGTTTCTCCTTTCTCCTTTTTCCCCATTACCCCTTGGTTTAAATTATTTATAGGAAGGTAAGTTTGGTTTAAGGCAGTAGACCCCTACCTACCTTGTTCCTCTTGGTATGAAGTCTTACTTCTTACTTGAGTAATTGTAGTAAAGTAAACTAATGAAGGGCAATTCTTCTGTGGATTAATAAGGTGTTGACCTTGCCCCCTTGGTCTTACCCCCTAGAAGACGATAATGATCGGGGGCCGCAATTTCACCCTTTAACAATGGGGTTTAGTCAATGAAAGCTAATCATAAAAAGGGGAATGATTGCTTTCACATCATATTCAAAAGCAAGATGAATTGTATTTCCACAACTCATATAATACTACATAGCATGGAAATGTTTGAATTGAAGATCTAACATTAAGGCAAACATGTTATGAACTTGATTTGCATCATAACTTTTCAAAAAAACCAATAAATGTTTTAACACATTCACTACTTCTTGTTGCATGTTGTACTACAAAAGGATTTCAACATCAAATTCATCCAAATTTTTAGTCCCATTTGAAATCTACTCAAATTCAACTTCCATGATGACTATTTTGCTAATAAATGTAATCAAGGCATTAAATAATAGTTAGCGACCTTTTCATTGGTTCATCACAAAAGTTGTGAGAACAAAGTTTTGAACACTTGTGATTGCCTTTGCAATTACCCACACTTGAATTTTAGGAATTCATTATTGTACAAAAATTGTCTTCTACTACCCATAACACAAAACAATGACCTTTTTGGATTCTAATGTCTCTTCAAACATTATCATTTTACTAACAAATATGGTTTTCACTAAAGTTTTCAATTGTTGATGCCTCATCCCACTTTCAACACATGCCTTTTCCCACTCCTACCTCATTTTTCCTTTTTTTTTATCCATGTGATTATCTTTTGCAAACTAGTTTAAGCATTATTCACATTTACATGTTTCAAACCTACATCAACCTTGTCATCATTTGTAGCATATTGGTATGCCTTTGACATGACATGACCAAAACAAAAACCTTCATAAATCAATTGAAGTTTCAAAGGATGACAATAAACAATATAATGTTACGTTGTTGGCATAAATGTCAAATTATTGCCTTCATTTTTCACGAAGGCAACCACACAATTCATTAGATCAAACTTTTCAAATAAAGCTTGCAATTGCTTAACCATGGAAAACCTCATTGTGTTGTGCACCTCAAACAAACCAACAATAACATACATAGGGGTCCAAGATTCATTTAGATGGTTGATTAAGAATCATTTTCTTTTACCAAGGTAGAGTGGGAATGAAACACATCATGGGGGTATTGGTGTAATACTAACCTTTCTAACCAAATATTTTTGCAAGTGAAAATTGACTTGTAAACCTCATCACAAACTTTCCATCCCAAAATTTGATAATGAAAACCATGAGAAATTTATTATTTATGAATTTGTTTTTTTTGTCTAGAGATATCATGTGTTTAAAACACATACAATGCACATATAAGCAGGATGAAACATTTGTCATTGATCTTTTAAAAAGTCATTACATTTGGTCATAATTATTGGTTTAGGTGGTGGCATTTAAATAATCTTTGACTTTATATTGTCCAATTTTTCGTGTTTATGAGTGAAGTTATGAAAAAAATTAATTCTTTATGTTGGATGTGATTAATAGCAATAGAGGTCCAAATATTGGGTGTGCATGGACTTGCTTTTAATGGTGATGTTTAATCAAGGAAATGTTAAATTTGGATTAGTAGAGCTTAAATTTAGTTTTAGTAAAGGATGTTTATAATGATTAGAAACAATAGAAATAATTTTTTGGAGTTTTTTCTAAACATGGCACACTAAGTGGAGATGTGAATTTACTCCCTTAAGCAATGAAAAGGATACAAATTCTACACATAGTAGAGGGCAAGTTGAAACACCCAACAACAATTTTAGTTTTTGGAAAGCCCTCACACAAATTTCGTAATATAGTTGGAGGGCACCTTATATCGATGAATATCCTTCCTAGAAAAGAGGATGGATCTTACACCTACTCCTTATGGGTAGGAGGGAGAGTAGGCATAAGATGCTTCTCACTCTTTAAGGAGTAGGTGTAAAGAACCCTGGCCTCATGAGTATGTTTAGTTTCATTATGATAACATTTGTCTTGTGCTTCATGATGTCTAAGAAGAATTATGAAAACTCAAATATGTCACCATGCAAAAATATAGTCTTCAAAAAAACCACTAAAAGAAACCAAAATCCTTCAAGATATTAGAACTCTATAACTAATCTCAAGTTTCAACACAAGCCAAAATATCATCTTAAAAAAATCCTCACATAAAAATAGACCTATTACCTAAGGGCCAAAATACCTTAAGCTACTACACTCTATAATGAATCTAAACACAATATCCAAAAAATTCTAAACAATTCTCAATTTATTTTGTGAAAAATAGCGAAATTTTGCTAGAGAAAGAAACACCGATCCTCATATATCCTTCCACATCACACTACATATCTATGTGGGTAAGTACTAAGGTAAGTTGGTACGGAATGCAAGTGGTTATTATGTATGAAGGTAAATTAGACTCAAAAGGCACTTGAAGGCTACTAGGTTGAAAATACACTAGTGTTGGATAGGTACTAGAGATTGCACCAAACCGTGGCCGATTATAAGGAGGTTCTCTAATTTTGAAATATTTGAAAAAAAAAGGGTATCTATGGTTAATTGGCAAAAATTAAAAATACCCACCCAACACTGGTTAAAATATAAATGTGGTTGGTACATTAAGGTGGTAACCACTACTGTGGTTAGTTATGGAACAGAATAGAATGAAAAAGGTATTTTTTCCTGTCCACACATTTCATCCATCCATTCATTTACCCTGCGTGTTGGTGGACAGTTCATCCATCCATCCATCCATCTATCCATCCTGTGGGGGGCGGGGCATGCGCCGCGTAAGCACAAGAGTAGTATAGTGGAAATGGGGGCTGTGTCGAGAAGAGTTCTGGCGAGTAGGGATCCGAGAATCGTCGGGCATATTCGAGCACACCTGGAGAGATGATTGAGTACCACCAGGCGGATCCCGACGACTGCGTGTGCTTTTAACTCAAAAAGAAGAAGAAAAGAAAAAGAAAAGGAAAAAAGGTTTTAAGATCGCTTATT
>Ga0209208_10005495_pt1 | contig 17662 bp, 8 predicted proteins | sample S1TSphfallax_3_FD_187694 | JGI IMG/M metagenome (GOLD analysis project Ga0209208, IMG submission 187694) | Host-associated microbial communities from peat moss isolated from Minnesota, USA - S1T2_Fd - Sphagnum fallax MG (SPAdes) (version 2) | ecosystem: Host-associated > Plants > Peat moss >... | reverse complement strand
TTTCATAATGGAAGAAAGCAAGTTATTGGTAAAACATATTAAATCAAAAGAAATTAGTACAACAAGCTACAATGAATATACTTACAATAGAGAATCAGTTGAACATATGCATACATATGTGTGTATATTGTTGCTCCAAGATGGAACATGATAAGAAATCAACCCAATCGCAAACAAAATCTCTGTCATGTTGTGTACCCACCTTTGCGCCATTAACATTTAAACCCAAATAAAAAGATTTGGTCATTGATGGTAGACATTCCACATACAGTGACCCAACATAGAACATCCATCTGACTACCATACAAAACAGAAAGAAGGATTACAAGTTCTCTTCCCTCATAGCACCTTCCCAAGTATGCTATAGTGCTAAGTCACGATATTTTGGAACTCACATTCAATTTTTGATTTAGTTTCTGTGATTTGATCAACTATTCAGTGGAAGGAATAGCTAACATGCTCAGTAACACCCACAATTCCTACCCCAACTGACTGCAAGCAATATCTAACACTGTTACCAAACTCTACAATTTCTGCACTTGTCCTATGAGTGAAATGGGTGCTACAACATTCCCCCATGCTTCATTAGCCAAGTCCAACTAAAATCCAGAAGTGGAGGAGGAAACACATAGGTGGAAACCCAATACTTGTTTGATTAGAGTGGGCAAGGAATGGCAACTTTAAACCCCAAATGCAATTGGTAACAAATGACTAAATGATCTGGAAAAAGAATTTACAAAATTTGTATTACGTTCTGGCTCAATTGAATTGAGTTCAGGCAAGATGTAAAAACCAGTGAATTGACTATGTTACCACAAACGCCCAATAAAATGCACAAATCTACAATTAAGAGTCTGATCACAACTCACAGAGCATGATATATCTTTGCCCATTCCAGGCTACAAAAAGCCAAATCAAGATCCAATCACTCAATCGACGAAAGAAAACCAGTGAGAACACTCTTGATGAAAGCTCAAAGATTTGAAAAGCAGCTTGTCTGAAGCTTGGATCTGTACAGGGACACTCATTTCTTGCCACCCCTCAGCTTGACACCAAGAACACGCTCTAATTTTACAATGATTTGATTGTTTGGGATTGCTTTCCCTGATTCATACTCTTGAATGACCTGTGGCTTTTCATTGATTTGCTGCCATAAATCAAGAAGACAAACCTTTAGTCCTTCACCACTATGCTGTGAGCTAAGTAAGTACATGGGATGATCAAGAGCATCACAAATAAACTACTGTACATAGTGCACAAAATAGTTATGCTGAACTGGATAATATGAAGCCATCAGTACCTGTGCAAGTTGTGCTTGTGTCAGCTTCTTGTCAAGGCGTGCCTGCATGATATTCTTCTTCAGATCTGTAGATACTCGCTCATCTGCCACAGAAGCAGGTCAGCACCTTTTTCCCATGCTAGGTTTAAGGGCTACAACAAAATATGCAAGATCCCACAAAAGAATCTAGCAACAGTAGATTGCTTCAATGGTTGACATCAGCACATCTAGCTCCTCAGCAGAAGGCCTATCATTAGTTTCATATTTAGACCTCTGGAAAATGCGATTCAGTGACAAAAGGTGTAGGTTGAAAACACTTACGTGAAAGGACTTCTGTCTCATCATCAAGCTTTTTTGTGTTCAAGCCAGTGGCACTGGCGGCAGCTTTGTTTGATCCTGCATTGACTGGACAACAACCATATCTATGAGATTGCAGACAAAACTCCTCAATGACACTTTGAAGGTAACTGTCATGTCATTGCACTCCAGATATTAGCTATTAAAATGAAGTATGTAGTATGCTCATCAAGCTGGAACATGCTTATGAGAGCAAACTCCATTCATTTGAACTGGCCCCTGTACAAGGCCCCCCAATCCACGTACAATCTCAGACTGGGACAATATATGACACTACTATAGGCTTCTGCCAGAAGCCAACCATGACAGGTTCTGTTACACGTGTGACAAAACTCCCTTAGCAGTAACTAGTGTATTTTGGACCCTCACAAAAATCCACCATGCTCTGAAATTATCAATGATATTCAGAGAAATATGCAGAAATCTAAGCTGAGATGAGCGTCCCAGCTTGTGACTAAGAACATCAGCAATGCTTGATGTAGCAACTCTAAGCACACAGGTGAAAGAATAGAGCAAGAGAAACACATAAAATACAAAAAAAATTGAGGACAGCTAAAAGAGCGGATGCATCCAAGGTTATCCATCACCTATCCCCTCTTCCATGGCAGACAGCAGTTTTCACAAACTTTCTCATGTATAGTTAAAGGGCATAATGAAAGAAAACCCTAAGCCTCAGACATGCTTATTGAAGTTCTTTCAAGGCAATGAAATCAGCTTTTCCATCATCATACCAATTGACTCCCCTGACATGGGGGGATTACATATCAGGAAATTCCTCTGGCCAGCAAGTTTGCAAGGTTTCTGAGGCTTTCTCTCTTCACTAGAGACTTTTTTACCCTTCAAAAGAGCGACAGAAGAAGAGAGAGCAGCTAGTTGTGGCCCTAAGAATCAAGTTTCGGCATTTTCTTCCCCCCAAAAAAAGAACTCAGGAAATAACTTCGACGAAACAAATGCTGGAGAAAAGCTCCACAGACAAAACATCTTCATCAGAAAAACAGAAAATCCCGCAACACTTCCAAAAAGAGTTGTGAACAAACATGCAAGAAGGGAATTTCTTACATTTCTTGATGGTTTCGATTGGGCCACCAGCACGGCGAGCTTCGTTCACGGCCTTCTCATCCTTCTTGGCCGCTGCGCCGGGCGCCTTCTTCCTCACTACCACCGGCTCCCAGTCCTGTGACACTGGTCCTATACCTGCCATGGCTCCTTTTTCCTTCTCTCCTTCTTCACAAAAAAGAAAAAAAACAGAACCAACAACTCTCAAAAAAATACTCAATTCACCAAAAAAGAAAATGGTTTCAGAAACGCACTACGTACTCTTTCTCGATGTCCTGTCTTCTCTCTCTCTATCTGTGTCTCTCTCTCTTCTATCTGTGGCTCTCTTGCTTCAGTACAACGTAAGTAGCGATGGAAGGGTCGCGCGAAGCTTTGGCCAGTAAAACCCTAACCCTAATTGTTCTCGGGGTGCTTCCTGGTGTGGTTCCGAGACTGTTCGATTTAGGGTTTCACGTTGACGGTCTGGATTTCATCTCAGATTTTGTCTGAGAACAATCTGGAAAGATTAGATTGAGGGCTAATTAATAATAAGTGATGGTTTTCATGACATCGCCAAAGTAGCGATAATCCATAGAAAAGATTTTGACAAATCTGGCTATAAACGAGATATGAGATTGCAAATGTTTATTCACCATTCTATGTTTTTGGCTATATTGTAAATGTTTTGCCACTATCAGTGGTAATGACTTATCAGCTTCGAATCGCATGTTTAAAAAAATTATCAATTTTTTTCACCTATGGCTCTATTTCTTTCCCAATTATTTTTCTAATTTGCTCTTTGGAAAGTGTTTAGAGCGTCAACATCTAAACATTGTGAGTTTCTCGAAGTGTGATGAACGTCTATGAGCCTATGAGGTGAGAGTCTAGCATTGTGAACATCATCTCTAAGTTCATTCACATTTGTCAAACTTCCTTGTAAAAAGGAGATTGGTAAGAAATAATGTGATCCCTTTGAGTTTTTGAAGGGATAAATGGTTAAGAATTTCTTATTTTTTGCATGTACAATACAATAACAATTGTGTTGCATTCCTTTGCAAAAGAAAAACAAATGAGCATTCTTCACAAATTGTTATAAATGATAGAAGAAGATGAGAATTTGTTTTTGTTGTGGCATCTTTTTACCAACATTTTCAAAGCCATCATCATTTGTTGTTGCTATTGTGACCTTCTCTTCCCTTTTGCATGTGATAAGCACACATGATTCCTTGTAGTTATCACTTTCTTTTATTATGCACTCTTGATGTTTGCTATTGCATTCTTGTTAAACTTGATCCGCCTCCAATTTTTTGATGATGATTTTCTTTTAAAATTGCTTGTTTTCCTCAATTTCTCAATGATTCTTTTTCAAATTAACTGTTCTCATGTCCACAATCATTTTCAAGCTTATCAAAACACGATCCTATAATTTTCAAACAAGAAGTTTTTTGTTCTCACAAATGAGTTATAGCCATAATGACAACTTGGCAATTTTGATACAACAATAGGGTTTAGGTCTATTGATATTGTTGTATTTGAGTAAGTGTGTTAGGTATGTAAGGGTTGTATGTTCTTATTACTTTGTATATAACTAGTTATAATTGTGATAAATAGGGAGACTTAACATTATTATTACCTTTATGTGTGAATGAGTAGGAAAAATTGACCAACTTTTAGATCAACCCTAATTAACATACTTTTTAAAAAACATGATATTATCTAAATGTTAACATACTTAAAATTATGATACCTAACATTAGGCTTAATTGTAGCTTAACCTTCTTCATCCATGTTATTAAGTAAATATAAAACCATATATATTATTGGTTGTTTGATCCAAATCTTGATAATTGCCCAATGATGTTAATTTTCAACAAATCATTAGAGGATGATTAATGTTCACATTTTAAAACTTAAGGTTGAAGACCACAATGTATTCTTAACAAGTTTCCATTGATTTTTGGGAATGTTACCACACTTTTTTATGACAAGCATGATCACAAAAGCCTTATTGATTTTCAAAGATTTTGAAACTTAATAATGTCTAATTCCATCACCCATTATGAAACTTAATATTTATTTCTTTCTAGACACACGTTTGAATTGGTGAATGATTTCTAGTTATGTGAATTAAAGTTTACACATTACAATTATTGTACATCTTTCATTTAAAATTTCACATACAAGTATTAACATTTTCAAAATGATTTTGTTGGGCAAATGTGATTGGGTTTGTAAACTTTTAACAGATGACTTCATTTGAATGCATTTCAAGCATGATGATGAAAAACATATCGGTGAGAAAATAAAACATTAAAAATTAAATATGAAAAATAGTTCAATCAAATTGTTTGCAGTCAATAAATAATACTGAAGGTGGATTGTGCATGCACAAGATGAAATTTTTTATCATTAGATTTTTAAAATAGTACAAGTACAAAGAAAAGGTAAAATGAATAGTTGGAGGGTGATAAAAATGAAATGAAGAGACAAGGAAAAACACAATATGGTATATAATTAATCAACAAAACAAAAGTTACACCATGCAATTCTTATTAAGAAAAAAACCACTTTTCTGATAGAAGGTACTTAAAACCCCTTTTACACTAGAGCTTGAAAACCCGATGATCATCAAGCCCATTTTACAATGGAAATTCTTATCATTAGATTTTCAAAATAATACAAGTAAAAAGAAAAGGTAAAATGCATAGTTGGAGAGTGATTAAAAGGAAATGAAGAGACAAAGAAAAACACAATATGGTATATATAATTAATCAATAAAAAAAAGGTCACAATATGCAATTCTTATTAAGAAAAAACTCACTTTCAAAATGCATTTCAGATAGAAGGTACTAAAACCCGCTGATCATCAAGCCCATTTTACACTAGAGCTTGAAAAACCTATGATCATCAAAATTCCAAATCTCCAATTGGAAGAAAATACATGTTAAAGTACCAATTTACTTGACATGAAGGTTGAAAGCCTAAGGGATCAATGTAATGCGAATGGATGAAATAAGCTCATTAAATGCATTTTAGATAATGTTTCATGGACTTCATGCCTATTTAAGGTTGTTTAGACTAAACACCTTTGAACATTTGAGATTCAACGGCAAAATGTTTGGTACATAGGAAATGAAAACTGAGACCAGAAACCAAGACCAGTTCCAATTTATTTTCCACATGATTTGTGCAGACAATGACCACTCTAAGTTTGCTTCTCTGTCTGCACCTTTATCCTTCCTTGTCATCATAGGATACCCTTCACTCAGAAATTCAGTAGGCTGGTTCTCTATAGTTCAAACATGAGGATCGAGCAAATGTTGTGATGTTCATAGAAAGAAAGTCGAACAAATTCTTGATGCTGTCTTTTTGCATCAGGCTTTGATGCATATCTATGAGATTGTTGTTGTCCACAAACATACTTTCAATGTAACAGGTATGTAAAGTTCTGGCCTAACCCAAACAACCATGAGTGGAGTCATAAACATGTTAGTGTCACTCACGAAGCATCAGACCATCACCTTGATCATCATTGGCAGTGACTAGCTGCCATGACTCCCCCCCACTGACTTCATCAGCTCCTGATGGTGATGTAGATAACTATATGACAAACTCATCAAAAAATTTAGGCAAACAATCCTACAAAAATCTGTGTCCAGACTTCCTGTTTCATAATGTCAGCTAGCAGAAACATACCTAATTAAAAAAAACCAAACAGTACCCTCATTCAAGCCACAACAAGCTTGTCAGGTTAAGCTTCATTTCAGTTGCCCCTAAACAAAGCAAGCATCTAAGCATAAGGTACAGAAAGGTGCTGCATAGAGCATAGTGGTGGAGACCTCCTGCACTTTGAACATATTCAGGCTTTGATACTTGGGTTGCACTGCAACTGCCTGTGTGACAACACAACATTGAATCAACATTGAATTCTAACAAGAATTGTAGGTAAGTACAATTGTTTCATGGATTACTGAATGCAGATGTGCCTCACATTCTGGATGTTCTTGACATGCCTTGACATTGAGGTAAACTCCTCTACATCTGAACTGGAATGGGTAGTGACAACACTTTTGAAGCTTAGGGTTTCCTTCGTAGATACAAAATTTGCAGCATCCTTTCAGGTTCTTATTCCTTACAAATCCCCATACTCTGAAATTCTGAAATACCCAAAGAGACACACACACAGTGCCATGCCAGTCTTGGCAGGGCAATTAATGGTGGCTAACCTGTCGCAACTTGCACTAACCTTTTTTGAGGTGTGTGCACTGCAAACACTGGATGATGCTTGCCCTGCCACATGAGCTCCTTTCTGCAGCATGAGTCAGAGTCTTAACTGGCTCAAAGTCTCAGCTCTCAGCCTCTAAATGTCTTTGTAAAGAAGCTGAAACTTTGGTATTCGCTCAGGTGGAAGAGGACATGTCACAATCATCTTGCCCTTCATTGCTCCTCTGTACACTACCTGCATACACAGAACACACAAATATCTATGGAAAACCCCATTTTGATATAGTAAATCATTTACTCCCAATTGCTTGTCAAGTGTTGTTGATGTACCTCTGTAAGAAAGCACCAGTCCCTGAGCTACAAAACAGTTGCAACAAAGCTGTGGTTCCTTCCATATACCACTTCTCACAAACAAGCATCAATGCCAGGACATGATCAAAGTAGCAATGAATCAGACCAAAAGAAGAAGTTCAGTTTGGCATGGAGAGAGAGAGGGGAAAAAAAAAACTGAAAAAAACTGGCAGAGTTTTGATGCAGTTCTGTAACCAATAAACCACAACATACCTCAACCACATCAATGAAATCTTGCTTGCTGTGAAAAGCTCCAATCCACTTTGTATGATCAGGAGTCCTGCAGTTATAGATGCAGAACTGAAAAAATTCAGCTGATCATTGAGTACAGAGAAACCCCCTAAACCCTAAACCTTAAAATCCTAAAAGTTGGGCACCTATGTTTTCAGTCTCAGAATCTTGGAAAGGAGTTGTTAAGATGACTACTGTCTTCTGTGAAAACAGTGGAAATGCTGCAATAATGGGAAAAGCTGCAAGGGTTTCTGGATTGCAAATGAACAAACAAAGCAGAAGAGTACTTTCTTACTTACCCGGAGTCCATCTTCATATGATGTGCGTTGAAGAAGAAGATGGTGGCAGGAATGAGAGTGATGTCAAAGTAGCCGACATAAACCTGAATCTCTGCTGCATCCACATCTACCAACCCTATTGATGCAAACTTTGATACATCTCTCACAGATTTAGCCAGCTGCTCACCTCATGCACATCCACACACACACACATACCACACATCAGAATTTATTTCTCAAGCTCGTCGATACCAATCGAGGAGGTGAAGAATAGGAAAATGAAGAGGAGAAGTTTTTTTTGGGGGGGACTTGATTCTATGACTCTCGCATATGGACAACAAATGCATAAAAGCACAAAGTAAATCTCTCTTACAATTTCGTCCAACTGCATGCAGACAGGATCGGAAGCTCGGCCGATACGGAGTACAAGCACTTTGTCGATGGTGTTTCGAATAAGCTCGTCCACTTCCTCCTTCTTCGTCAAGCTCTGCATCAAATAACTCATCTTTTTTCCTTCAATCCAGACAGACTCCGTAGAGATATGCCCGTGGGATGGATGCTTGCGTGCGTGCGTGCGTACACCCGGGACTAAAACAACACAAGTCTCAGCCACAAGCTTCCAGTCTTCACAACTCCAGACCTACGTAAAGACATCAAAGCCTTGGCTATGCCATCAGAAGACACACACCATCGGTGTAAGATATTGTTGTTGCCGCTACGGCCATCATGGTCGAGGCTGCAGCGGACATGTGTGCACCTTCCTTGTCAGGAAACCCTTCCTCCACCCCTTGTTTTGCTTCACAAGTTGTCTGCAACGGCGAGCAGAGTCCCGCTTGTGTTTTGTTAGCCTTGCCTACCAAGGCAAGGATGTTGTGTTCAGATTCATTATAGAGTATTATAGTAGCTTAAGGGATTTTGGTCCTTGGTGTAATAATAGGTCTAATTTTATATGAGGATTTTTGAAAGCTGATATTTTGGCTTATGTTGAAACTTGAGATTAGTTGGAGCGTCTCCACCGGTGCTCAGTATCTGACTTCAGACAGTAAAATTTATTGCGAAAAAGTCAAAATGTGCCGGTTTAGGTCAGGAAATTGGGTCAGAGTTATAATATCTTGAAGGACTTTCGTTTCTTTTAGAGGTTTTTTTGAAGATTATATTTTTGCAGAGTGAAATATTTGAGTTTCCATAATTCTTCTTTTGCCTTAAGATAACTTTTTAATGTAAATGGCAAGGCCACAGTGTGACACACCCCTTGTGAAACAAGTGCAAATCTGGTGTATTAACTAACATTTTCACTTCCTGGATGACAGATGACTCCATCAGATGAATACCATCTGTCCATGGATGAGAATATGATTGTCATATGGTGCATAATAAATTCTGTGTGAAAAAATCGCCAAATTGAGTTACAATATATATAGTAATACAATTTTGTACATATACATATAGAGTTCTTAGTTAGGGTTTTGTTTGTTTGTTTGATTTTTTTCCCTCAATTCTGTGATGTAGCCAAACTGGCAATCATCCACAAGAAGATTTAGCCAAATTTGGCTATAGATCAGATATGAAAGTAGAAAATTTTAAGAATCCTTTTATATTTTGGCTGTCTGCTGGAACTTTGTAGAAGAAATTTGGGGGTTAAAAATCTGATGAATTAGGGCCTTTATTATTAAATCCTTTGTATGTATCCCCAGATTAAGAGGATTTTTTATTTTTTTTGACATTGCCATATTTAGATAATAGTTTAAAGCAAGTAGCCAAAATATAGCAGGTTTCTTAAATTTGCTACTTTCCTCTCTCACCTTTAGCCAAATTTGGCTAATTCCACTTGTGGGTGATCACCAGTGTAAGTATATCACAAAATTGGAATAATAATAATAAAATTTGAAATTATAAATGTATTTATTTACTTTTTATTTTTATTTTTAAAAACTTGGTCCTGATGATGATAAAGGTATTGGTATTTTTGATCTGATAACATAACAACCAATCCACAAGCATGCAAAAGAGTAAAAACTCCTCTTAAAGAAAAGAACAATTTCCCAATCAGAATCAATTCTTTCATTGAGGATTCTGACAAGTAGGCTCTGTGCCAACTGTGTACCTCAGCTAGCAGATGAAAGCACATGTCGGGACACCTCTCTTGGTCACTATACACACACAACAGCATTTCAGTATATGGTCAGTTTGGCAATCAAAGCCAATGTTTGGGGGAGGATCTGTGTTCTTTAGTAATCTAGCAATTTTGCCTCTGAAAAAAGGGGAAAATTTGTGTGTGTATTGGTCACCTTCATTAACAGTTCACCTTCAACCAGGGACCTTCAATAACAATTCATCAGCAACATGTAGGGGGCGGGCATTGAACACCTACCAAAGTAACTTGACTGACTTCATCAGTTTGTGGCACCCAATGCAGGTTCCTGCCAACCATTAACCACTGTACTTAGTTTCTGTCACAAGTCTGGTAGCAACAAGAAAACCTAGCCATGAGAGCCATGATGCTGGCTAGCACAACAAAACAACAAAACCTAAAACAGAAAAAGAACAAAAAAACCCAAGCCGCAAATGGAACAGAGAAAGGGGGAAAGTGTCAGAATGGAAAAACCCAAAGAAAGTTTGTAAAAGAGAATGGGGAGAAGTGAGGAGACCTTTGAGGCAAGCACTATGCAGGATAAAACATCCTAATCTCAAAAAATTCTGTCAAGGAAGAAAAAATCAAACTGTCAGAGTGAAAAACAAGACCAAATCCAGGAAATCGACTTACCTCATGGTTTGCTGCCAATCTCTCTGCCTTTCTACTCAGTACCCATTTCCCGATGCCCTGTAATAACTCAAGTTTATGATAAAAGTACTACATCCCAGAGAAAATCAGGGTCAGGGAAGGAATGCACTTACAATTCATTCAAGCAATGCCTAGGACATATTAGATATTGCTGATGCCAGCGTGTTTTCAAGGGGCATGTTTTCAAGGGGCATTACACAGTCAGACACGCAGGGCAACTATTTGTTTTGCTATTGAGGAACCTTCATGCCCCACATCCAGAAGCAGAGTGGCAGGAAATGAGCATGATTAAAAACTACAGCATGAGTGGAACTCACTACCATAAGAGAAACCAACTGAAGCATAGCCAGTAGGCAAAGATTCTGGCATACTTTGAAAGTTTCCCCTTATCTCTGAAGTGAACACAATTCTCAAGTACAGAGAGAAGAGGACCAAACTGGAGGTGGGGGCCAGGGGACTCAAGTCGGGCAACATCTTTCTGATGACTGTCTGATGTTTCCTTCAGAAGCTGTGGACTTGATCTCCAAAACACACCCTTTGTGCTTTCCATGACTAACCCGTGTTATCCAAACAACTGCCATACAAGTATATCCAGAGAACCCTTTGTTCATACTCTGTTGCAATAATCTAGAAACCCATAACCACACCTGTGTCTGCCTGGAGCAGAAGTCTAATAGTTATCAAAAGTGCCACTTAAAAACTTAGAATACAATGTCTATTTGGTCCACTTGTAGTGGGTACTGAAAAACTTGGATTTCTTACAGAATAATAAAGCCAGCATACATTGAGCGAGATCTTATTTCAAGTTGGGCTCTTCATGCCCTGTACGGATTGCAAATGCAGACATGAGTTTGTGTGATAGCTCATTGTGTTGTGAATGATCTCCTCTTGAAACTCGATGAACCTGATGACCCTTCAAATAAATCCCCAATGGCAATTTCCAAATCTTCAGGTGAGAACTTGATGTACTTGTCAGGATGCCGTCCTGTCTCCAAGAAATTGCCATATCGGCCAACAAATGCACGATATGCAGGAAGTAATTTTTCAGCAACAGAGATGCGGAGCTCGTCACGAAGCTGGGTATCAGAAACAATCCATGTTGACTGTACTTTATGGGCCTCCTCAAATGCTGCATTGAAGTTCTTGAACCGATCCTTGAGCACCACCCTAGAAACACCACTTGAGAAACTCCCTGAGTTGTGTATGCCTTCATCTTTCAAGAAGGAAAGAACTTTGATCCATGCCGCCCTCTGGTAGTTTGTAGCACACTGTCTATAGAATCCAGTTTGTTTCCTTACCCAGTCATCCCCAATCAGTTGTATCACATCCGAATACTTAACCTTCTGTACTATGTAATGCACATTGTTCATAAGAAACAGGTAAGTCAAGGCTGAGTCCCTATAGCTCTTAGACTTCTCATCTAGATTATTGAGAAGCACCTGGATCACCCATTTTATACGCTCAGATAACCATGACTTTTTCTCTCTGCTGTCATAGTCACCTATGAAGTCCCGCTCCCCATCGTGGGTGCCCAAAAGCTCAGTGCCATCCTTTTTCTTCTCCCCAAACAGCTGCTCCAGAGTATCTTTGTACTCACACAGGAGTTTAATGTAGTTCATGACATAGCGAGTCAGAGGATGCACTCCACCTCCAGGCACAGCAGTCCGTACCTCATCTCTTTGGATTGCATTCTCAAACTCAGCAAATGTTCCTCTTGCTGCTTCTCCAAGTCGCATCAGAATCCCAGATGCCTCTACTGTCACACCAAACACTCCGGAGAAGATACTCTCAACCTCTGGAAGAAGATCGTGAATGGTTTCATACATGTCCAGAACCTTGAAGAGCTTCTCTGGAGACCTACGGCTTATGGCTACAGCTTCACCAAAACTCAGCAGTTGCATCATTACCCCTTTGGCAATGTCACTGAAACACGTTTCTGATACAGGAGCTGGAAACACCTGCAAAGAAAGAACCAAACAAAAGAGATGAAACTTTAGAAACAACAGGCATGAATGGGACACATAGGCTTGAATTCCTTGGAATACTTTGGGGGCTGATCTGCAAGGTAGTGAAAAAACCGAGGGCTCATCAATAAAGAAAGCAGTTACTCTGTTGGGTATCCTTCGAATCAGAATCAAGTTTGGAGGGTTTGGGTGTTCCACTAAGTGCATTGAATGCAAACAGTCTTATGTGCTGTGGCTCAAGAAATGCTTTTGGGGATGGTCTGAAGGGCGAAAAACAAGAGCTAGTCAATAAGAAAGCAGTTTCTCCGTTGGGTGGTCCTTGAAAAGATCAAGTTTTGTGGTGTTCCACTGAGTGCCTTGAATGCAAACTTCAGTCTTTATGTGGCATGGTGTGCACAAAAGAAAGCTGACATGATTAGAAAGAGAAACTGAGAGAGGGACCTGATCACAGAGCAGCTTCTCACTTGCAAGCAGCACCTTGACTCCCACTTTCATGGCCTGGATCCACTTCCTAATCTTGTCTTCCTGGGCTGCCCAAGGCATCCTCTGCACCTCATCAATGCTGAGCTTCTCAACCCAGAGTCCAGACAAACTCTCCTCCAGTGCAGTTTTCCTGGAATTCACATACACCATACAGCACTCGCTCTGGTATTTGGCGGCGATCATACGCTGCGCTATACTGGCAAGGTCGATGGCAACGTCAGGAGGCACCAAATCCATTGTCGTTTGCACCAGGGGTGCAGGTCTTGCCACCGGAAGAACGTCTTCATCTGCATTATCTTCTTCTCCGGAGCTTTCTCTCGCTTCGGCATCTTCTTGGGCATCGTCGGCGGCATCATTCTCCCCCTCCTCCAAAGAGCTTTGGAACGATCCTGCCGCCAGCGAGTCGAACAACGTCTCAGGTTCCACAGATCTACTGTTCTTGACAAGCAAGTGCCGGAACTCCTCCTGCAGTCTCCCCATGGCCAGCTCAATCAGGTTCTGCGCTCTCTCCAGCGTTGTTGTTGTTTCGGGGTCCCTGCTGTTTTGCTGCTGCTGCACTACTGACAACGAATCCAAGACCTTCTGTACCTCGTCCACAGCTTCCAGGTAAGTGGAAGCCTCTTCTTCCGGGCACTCGAAGATCATCTGCTGCCTGGCTTGCTCTGAGTATCTCATATCCCACCGCCTTATCACATCTTCCGCATGATCAAGACTGGATTCATTTGCCATCGCACTACCGGCTGTGGTGTTCCGTGAAACATTTGAAGGTCGTCGAGAGTTGCTGCTGCTGCTGCTGCTTCTTCTCGGCTGCTGCTGTTGCTGGTCCTCCGCGGCCGCCTCGTCTGAGTCCTGTGAACTAGTCGACTCCGACTTCTTCTTCTTCTTGTCGTGCATGATGGAGAATCTGTGATCAAACTTGGAGAGAATTTGCAGCATGTCGTCTGTCATGGTATCTGTTGTGCCTAACGATCTCACTATGTGTTCTGCTGTCATCAGTACCCGCTGTTCTCCATCTGGTGACGCCATGACTCGCAAAGCAACAACGACTCCTCTCTAGACTAAACCGGCCTCTCTACGAAGAAGAGGACACCTCTCCTCTCCTCTCCTCTCCTCTCCTTTCCTACTAGCTCCACACATCAAACCTTCATCAAGCCATCAAGCTTCTTTTTCAAGAAAGCTTCACACACACAAAATTCCTGTCCTCTCCAGCAACAAAACCTTTCCTCGCCACTCTAGCTACCAATTGCATCATCTTCTTTCAGAAACAAACGAAATCCAAAGGCAAGCGCAAATAGAAGAAAACATCTCTCCCATCCCTCTCTCCCGAGAAGAAGAAGAAAAAGAGCAAGTCACTCCTGTTGCGGTTCCCTCTCTCACTTTCCTCACAGAAGGAGCCCCGTACTAGGGCATGGACTATCTGTTCTAAAACAGCACCGAATGACGAGGAAATTAGATCAAAATAAAGCTAGCGATGTGCGCCTTTCTCCGGACTATCTCGATCATGGCTGCGAGCTACTATGCGAGAGAAACAGGGACACAAATAAGCGGAACGTGCTACTGCGAGGAGAAGAGAGCAAGGCCGCCATAGCCACTGCAACAACGCCAGTAAAGTAACGAGCGAATTTTCTTTTCTTGGTTTTTTTGTTTTCTCTTTTGCACTTCCGCTTCGTCTTCTCTGCCTTTCTCGTGCAATTAGCCACTCTTAATGCTTACTTAATTAATGGTTAACTTAATTAACCAAACTTAATCCTTTCTTAATCCAATTCTGTTCACACTGACAGGCCATCAGGTTTACAAAGATTTGTCGACCTTTTTCACACAATTAGCCACTCTTTAATGCATACTTAATTAAGGACTAGTTTAATTAGCCAAAACTTAAGCCTTGCCTAATCCCAATTTTATTCACAGTTCACACAAATATCAGTTGAAAAAACACCCCCCAAAAATTAATGTTAATATTATCACCAACAAGAGTTATACAAAATAATATTAATGTCAATACATTAACATTAATTATTACAAAATATTAATTAATGTTAACATATTTCAAAAAAAAAAAAGTTAACACAAAATAATATTGTCTTAATATTAACATTAATAATATTATTACAACACAAACAATATTTGAAGGATTCAAAGTTATGCACAAGGTAAATATTATTTTCAGCAAATTTTTAAAAAAAATGGATACAACAACCACCAAACAGAGTGAGTTATCAAATTTGGCCTATGGAATTTTTTTTGAAAAGCTTTTGGAAATTTATGGATATTCTAGTAATAAATATATAGCCAAAAAAGGACTGATATAGTTAGATATTCCTTTAGTATTTTTGGCACCTATTTACCTGGACAAAATTTATTTTATATATATATATATATATTTCATTGACACAAAATGATGATGAGTATTTATTATTGATACATACAATTGGGACCCTACCATGTGGAGAAGAGAATTTGGCCCCCCCTTAGGTATGTAATAATAGGTCTATTTTTTATATAAGGATTTTTGAAAGATAATATTTTTTTGGCTTGTGTTGAAACTGGAGATTAGTTATAATAGAGTTATAATAATATCTTGAAGGATTTTTTTGGTATTTTTTTTTTTTTTTTTTATTTTTTTTTTTTTTTGTAAAGGATTTTTTGAAGATTTATTAGGTATTTTTTTTGCATGGTGAAATTATTTGAGTTTCCATAATTTCTTCTTTTGCCTTAACATACTATTTAATGCAAATGGCAAGCCCAGTTTCGTAACGAAATATTGCAAGATTTGATACTTGGTGTAATAGTAATGCGACACCATGATAATAGATAAATCATAACAAGGAGGGTAAGAATTACATAGTGATCGGGAAGGGGGAGAGTGGGTGGGTTTGGGTTGTTAAGTATCACGGAAGCGAAGTAAGTAGGTGTATGAACCTTGTTATTATTGTTTGTTTTGCAATGGTGGAATAAGGAAAGAAGAGAACTCGTTGCTCCATTTACAAGAAATGGCCCACAATAACAAACCTTGTTATTGTTTGTTTTGCAACCGTGGAATAGGAAAAGAAGAGAACCCATTGCTGCATTTACAAGAAATGGCCCACAACAACAAAACACGTGCTACAGAAACCAGGGATTCATTTAGACTTGAAACTCCACTTGTGGACCCATCATGGTCAAGTTGGTTCGGCAAATAAGGTCCAAGACTTGGTCTTCAATATGTTGACGAGATCTGCCTTTTTTAAAATAAAAAAAAATTAGTGTGAAATTTGGCACTCTTATGAAATATAGAATTTTTTTGGGTCATGAATTCAATGATTTTTTTTCAAAATGAAAGCCAAATTTTTGATTTTTTTTCTCCAGAAAATATTTTTAAATTGCCAGATTTCTATACATGGTTTTAATTAGGTAGCCAAAAAATAAATATAAGGATGTTTTAAATTCATTAATTTCAAAAAAAAAATTTGATAACCAAATTTTTGGCTACATCACATTTCACTACACGTAAAAAGTCAAGGCTGACTGATTCGACCCTTTTTTTCAGACTCTTGAATGTTCTAGAATTGGCCCAACTCCTCGTCGATTGAGTGGCCAACAATTTAGGGCAATGTTCACACCCTTACATGGCAGAATCTGGTGACTACAGCTCACTCTCTAATTCGTTAAAGATCGGGAAGGTCAAGTTTCAAAACACCACGTGGCAAGATCTGGAGTCCAAATCAGCACAAATGTGAATGTGGTAGAATCCCCGGAGTTGTGGCAACGTTCCCCAGTGGTTCCCCAGCTGTTCCCTAACAGTTCTCCATGCCTTCGATGCAAAGATAACAGGTTAGTTAGTTTCATAATTAAATTATCCTCAAATAGTGAAATAAAATTATTGTGAAAATTATGAAGTTGGCATATTGAAAATCATCATAATTACAATAAACTACACTCTGAATATTTTCACTACTCAGATCACAATATTGTAATAGATGATGGAAAACATTAAAATTAAAATTAAAAAATAAATTCATATTTTGAATGATTTTTTTTAATTTTTTTTTTGTCAATGTGGAAAACTGACCATTATAATAGGCTAAGGTACTTTCACTCTATTACTATGCTCAAATCTACTACACAGAAAAATCTGCAGATCTGACTCACAGATGTGATTTCCTTTGAGTATATTGTACACACCCTATCACTACTGAGGGTTCAGTGTTGAATAATTATTGAAAGAATAATGTGTTCTTTGAATGAAAAGAAAGAAAGAAAGAAAGAAAGAAAAGTTCTGACAAGATTTTCAACATGCAACTTGTTATGACTTATAAACCTTTGGACAATTATTTATTTATTTATTTATTTATTTGGAGTGCAAACTGATACATGCAATGCTAAATGATTTTTTATTTTTTTTAAAAAGTTGGTCAAAAATATTTTTTTTAAAATAAAAAACTAAGAATTGGGCTACTATTTTGGACAATTAAAATATTTTGACAATGAGTAGCAAACATGGATGACAGAGGATAGCATTTCTGATTATCCATTATTGATGAATTCAATATGGGATATGCCAGAATTTTAGTATTTTATCTTTATAGATTTCTTGGCAGTAAATAAAAAAATAAAAAAATATATATATTCCACCTAACATCCATAGCAATTCTACAAGTTATTCATGGCCCATCATTATAAAAAAAATTCAAGGAAAAAC
>Ga0209208_10005494_pt1 | contig 17666 bp, 14 predicted proteins | sample S1TSphfallax_3_FD_187694 | JGI IMG/M metagenome (GOLD analysis project Ga0209208, IMG submission 187694) | Host-associated microbial communities from peat moss isolated from Minnesota, USA - S1T2_Fd - Sphagnum fallax MG (SPAdes) (version 2) | ecosystem: Host-associated > Plants > Peat moss >... | reverse complement strand
ATTATGGAAACTCAATTATATTTCACCATGCGAAAACATAATCTTCAAAAAAATCCTCTTAAAGAAACCAAAATCCTTCAAGATATTACAACATTAAAACTAATCATCCATCAAAGCTCAATTCGTCTTTTTTATGAATTTGAATTTTATTTTATTTATTTTTTCATGCTTTACTATGATTCTGTCAAACCCATTTCAACAAACCGTATCAAAATACGTATATAAATTCAGATACATGTATTGGCGTATGTAGGTAGATACGTATTCAAGGTAGGTAGATTAGTATACCCCTAAATTCAATTCACCTCCTTAGGTAGGTAGGTAGGTAGGTGGGGTAGGTAGATAGGTCAGTAAATAGGTTGGTAGGTAAGTACTCGGGCTAAGTGCTAAGTACATAGTACGAGATACAATGATGGCAGTCCTTTCTTGTCCACATCGGCGACGTGGCACCCCAGGGGCCTCGCAAATGGCTCAGGTTTACCAAACGGCCCAGTGGAGTAACTTATAATTATTTTTGCCCTTTCTTTCGATTGTCATTAATTTATTACTGTGTTATTTTTTTTACCTTTTAGAATTACCTGTCTGTGTCGGGGAGTCAGGGGGCAAAAAGTAATGATGGAGGGATTTTTTTGTTTTTAGTCCCCCCCCAAGGCGGCAAGATGAACAACAAAACAACAAAAGGTAGACTTACTAGGTACCTAGTACTAGGATTCTACTGCTACTAACCTTTTGTTTTTACCTCCTAGTTATTACTATTTTAAACTCATAGTAAAGTGATTTTACTTTTTCCTAGTTTGCGATTTTTTTTGGTGGGGGGGGGAGATAAAAGCATGGTTTTTTTCTTTGTGATGTCTACATGTCTGTCAAATAAATAAATAATTAATTAATTAATTAATTAATTTTGAAAAAAATCATTTCAACAAATGGCATATATTCCTAAGTATTCACTATTATCCTTCAAAATATTTTTTGATTTGGAAAAAGTAATTTTTGAAATTTTCAACATTTTTGAAAATAATATAATTAGTGTCAGAATTGGCCAAGGTACTAGGGTAACTAACTAAACTTTGAAATTTGAAATTATATATATTTCTATCATCTCCTATAATATTGTGATATGAGTAATGAAATTATTCAGAATGTGGCATATGATAATTATGATGATTTTCAACATGTCAAACTTCATATTTTCACAAATTTTCATTTCACTATTTTGAGGATTATTTAATGACAAAACTGACCTTAGGGTAAGGTATTCCAGTATCAAGTTGGTTTGGAAAATGTTAAAAGGTGCCCATACAAGTCCCCTACCAAAACCAGATTGATATGTTCAAAAGTTGACACCAGACCAACACTAGTAAAAAGGGCCCAAAAAAAAAACTTGAAGTAGATTTTATTTTATTTTTGCAAAATTTTGACACTTTTTTTAAATCAAAAATGTGAAAGAAAAATCATTTCTTGACATGAAAATAAATAAATAATTAAATAAATCTCCAAAATGATTTTATGCAAAGGATTTTTTTTTGAGGGAAAATGTTGGAGAACCATTACATTACTTAGAAACAATCTCTCAAAACTTGCTTTCTGCATCTGCATGGCCAACCATGTTGGGAACTAAGGGAACTGCAAGGCAGAGGCAAGCGGGGCCCAATTCCAGTAAAGCTCACCCCGAAGGGCCTCTTTAACATGGCATAAAAATTGCACATGGGATTCCCTTTGGATTCTGAAAACATGAGACAAACAGAACCCAAAGGTTCTGTGATTATGAAAATATTCAAAAGCCTAGTCTACTCATCAAAAGAATGGCAAGTGGTTCCTCCATTAGGGCTAGAACTGGTTGAAGCTGCAGTGGTGTTTTTGGAAGGACCTTTGCTTCAGACCATGCCTCAGGACAAGACCTAGCCAATTATTTTCCCTCATCAAGTATAGCAGAAAAATAAAAAATTGAAAGGATGGACAGGTCGGTGGGTAACTTCCACCAGTTGGAAGTTAGGTGTCCTGAGAAGCTGGTGTCTCAGGCTGGTGGGTAAGTTCTGATTGGTATTGTCTAGGGTTTTCACACAAAGTTATGAATTGCCCTACGGTAGAACCACTCATCACCAAACACATTCTTATCATTGAACACTTTTCAATATTTTCCTCGTTCCTTGATCAAGTTGAGGGATTTTTGTGTTATTTGACGTGCAAACTGGAGGGCTACAAATGTTCTTTGAGCATCACAAGTAAAGGAGCAAGGCAGAAAACACAAGAAGAGCATGACTAATAGTTTGCTTCAAAAATTTTGAAAAATGATTCTAGACTTGCCTCTGGTTCCAACTTCATATCTTTCTCACTTTTAATTCGGTTTGAGTGATTTAAAGCATGATGAGTGGCCAGTTCCAAACCACTTCTCTTGTGTGTGGTATTCCTCCTTTCGAAGATTCATATCATCATTTTTTAGACCCCCTCTATCTGGAATGGATGATCTTTTCTTGACAGTGTTTTCTCTAGCCTTGTCCTGACTTCACATTCTGACTATTTTGGTGAACCCTTTCGCATTAACTAATTGCCTAGCCCTTTGGTTTAGTGGATTTTGCTCTGCCACAAGACCCATTCCTTTCCCCTTGTTTATGTTGGGTTGTGTTTTATTTGTGTTAAGAACCTCCTTATGCTCCTTCCTTTTGATGTTATATTATTGTCAATTGTACAACTTTTTGGACTATTTGATCAAGGTCTTACCAGGGAAGAAACATTGGTAATCTCCTAAGAAATGTTTCAAATTGTCACAAAAGTGCCATCTGATAGGATATTTTTCAAAAATTGAATAGCAATTTTTGCTTCCAATGGTCTGTATTCCAACGGGAGCATTTTGAAAGTGCACCAAACATGGATCCTCAACCCTTGTGGGAGTTCAAAATCGAAGCCAAACATCCATTCCTGGTAAATTGTTATACCCTATAATGTACTACTATATGTATTCAACATTAGCAAATTTTTGGTGCCTTAAGGTGTTGTGAAGCTCAAAATATGAAGCCCCTCCTTACATCCATTTAGAAATTGATCACCCCAATCTTCACCATCGCATTCATAAGCCCCACCCAATCAACAATGCAATGGATAGGAATTTTAGGTCCAACAAAACTTGCAATTACCGTGTGTTGAAAGCTATATTTGATTTCTTGTTGAACAATGTTAGTTAGCAGCTCCTCTTTCAGCACTTGGTTGAACTCCTGAATTAAGAAGTTTTGGTGATTACAGTATACTCCAGTTGGGAACACCTCTCCTAACAAGGCTTTGAACAAGTTGACCCTTCCTACTTGGGATGGTGAAGTTCGAAGGGTCTCCATAATTTTGTTCGCCTTTATCATGTTAACATCCTCCATGACCTAGGTCATTGGAGCTATTTTTCCTATTTTCTCAAGCTCATATATGGTTGGAACAAAGTCCTATAAAACTTCTTTGAACGTTGCATAATCAACAAGTAGTAGTGGCTACTAGCCTTAAAAATGGGAAGGGCAACACAATGTGTTTGGAGGTTCCCAATAAGTCGTCAAATGGCATGCAAGTAGACAAGGAACGATTCAAGCCTAAATAAACAACACTCGTTGCATGGTCTCCTAGAAAATTAGGAGGTAGTAAAAGACCATTGGCAAAGTTTTAAAATTTTGTTTAGAAAACAAAGCAGAGGGTGGTGATGAACTTCAAGAGCCAAATTCAATAGTTGAAGGGACCTCATTAGAAGTTATAACAAACACACATGTTGCTACAACTTTGGCAAGTATTGCTTTGGAGAATAATCATCCTTTTCTAGATGCAACTAATTCATTTTTGGGGAAAGGAAGAGCGATATCAACATCATCCAAAAGAACACACTTAAGAATTTTTTAAATTCCAAAATGATGAAAAATGTTATGAATAATGGAATTTGACCCAATGTTCTCAAATCAACTCAACTACCACCTTGTGTATCTGGAATGACATTGGCATTGATGGAGAAGAAGTGGAGGAGTTCAAGGATGCACAAACCACCTAGCTACCTTCATGCCATTTAGGGCAAGATAAGGATAACTCAAAAAATTTAAGTAATAAACCTAACAATATAGGTGCCCTAAAAGGTCTAAATGGGAGGAAGGAAGCAACAAAGCAAAACCCACAAATTTTGGTTCAATTTTGGAACAAACACGTGAGTGTAGCAATGCAAACAAAGTAAATTCAGTTAGAGCATTAAAGATGGATGCAAGAAACAAGTCATCCACTCCTCTAAAAGGTGCAAATGAACCCAATCCAAAATATTTTTATAACATGTGGGGATTTGGGAGATAGAGAAAATTTAGGTAGCAAGAAAAGAGTTCACAGAAAGGCCCCCAATATCCACATGTTAATTCATGAAGTTCCACCTATTGTTTTACAACATCTGCGGGTCATATGCAAAAGGTGAAACTACTAAGCTTCATAATTATTTTTAAGGATTATACCCTAAGGTTGACATTATATGTTTGCAAGAGCACAAGTTACGTAGTGACAAGGCAACTAATATAGGTAGGCAACTTTAACTTTGAAGTTGAATTTTGGATTGCCAAAGCAAAGGAAAGTTATATGTCTAATTTACAATAGGGTAGGGTAGGTCCATGTGGAACCTATATTTTGATGGAATCAAAGTTGGTTAAATTTGTGTTGGAATATAAGGTTCTAGCAAAAAAAAAAAAAAAAAACAATTATTTTGGCTAAAAGGGCTACCTTATTGGAACTTGGGCATAATCAATGTGTATGCACCAAACAATCTAACACATGGAAGGAATGTTTGGGAGGTAATTAAAGAGAATGTGTCAAGGGATTACTTTTGGCTGCTTTCTTATGACCTGGACATGGTGGAAAGAAAAGAAAACAAATCCTCCTTTTGTGGGAAATTAATTTCTGACAAAAAAAGGCTTTCTTGGGAAGCCCTAAAATCTTCCCTTGATCTTCATAAACCTCCAAGAATAAAAAACAACTTGAAATTTTCATGGGATAATCAAAAGCTTGGAAAGGAAATAATCACAACTAGATTATATAGGGTTTACATTGTTAAAAGCCTTTTCGAAAACCAAGTTAATAGGGTTGCCCATTATACAATCAAAGAGGGTGGGGTTAGATTTGATCACCACCCCATCTCCTATGTCATGGAATTGATGGAGATGCCAACAAGGAGGTCTTGCTAGAAAATGAATACAAACCACTTTGAGGAAGCCAAGGAGCAAATCCAACAAATTTGATCATTTCAACCAAAGGTAGCCACTTTCATCACAAAAATGTGTAAAGTAATTAGGTTCTACAAGGGATTTTGCAAAGATAAAGCCATAGAATTTTGAAGGGAGGAAATTGTACTCAAACAAAAGTTAAAAATAGAAAAATTAGATTTGTAAAAATTTGTCCAAGACAAATTGAGGAAGAAACCTTGGAAGAAATCGGAATGAGAGCTAGGGTTTTGGAATCATTACCCAAAAAGTTTTCTAGTGAATTGTATGATAGGCTAACTATGCCAATTTCAATGGAAGAACTTCACCTAGCCACAAAATTCATGGCCATAAACAAATCGTTGAGCCCGTATGGGGTTGTGGTAGAGTTCTACCTTTTTTTGGGGGGGAGGTAATAAAAGAGGAATTTTCACAAATGATTAAGGTAGCAATGCAAGTGAGATGATTTACTAAAGGGGTTAACAAGGGGATGATAACTCTTTTGTTTAAGGCCAAAGATAAGTTTTAACAAAAATCTTGGTATGCTGCATTCAAGAAGGTAAATGGACACCATTTACTTCAACATGTCTTGATTGAAGTGGTGGATATTGACCAAACAACCTTCCTCCCAATTATGAGGTATATTTTTGACAACATATTGCTAGTGTAAGAAACCATAAATTGGGCTTAATGGTCTAACCAACCCCTAGTTTTTCTTAAATTAGATTTTGTGAAGGCAGACAACATTTAATAAGTTTGGGATTTTTATTCATGGCACTAGAAAAAATGGGGATGGTAATTGAATTCATAAAAATGGTGAAGGTCTTGTTTCAAAATGCATAAGCGGCAGTCTATATTAGTGGGGGCATTACCAATTCCTTTAAAGTGATTGAAGGGTAAGGCAAGGATGTCCTTTGGCTCCTTACCTTTTTCATTTTAGCTAGAAAAGTTTTGAACTTCATGATGAAGGAAACTATAAATAGGGGAGTAATCAAAGGGATCTCTCATCTAGGTGATACAAGTTGGCAACATACATTGTTTCAATATGTAATGACATTACAATTTATGTGAAAGGAAAGGAAGGGAATCTATGGACTATAATTTAGTTATTAAACTAGATTTTTAATAAGTGGACTAAATATCAATTGGGACAAATCCATGGCCTATTGAAACAACAAGAAAGAGAAATAAAACCTAAGTGGACAAAGGAATTTAGGCGGAAGTGGGTGAAGGATGGGGAGCTTGTTAAGCTATTGGGGATTACTTTTGGGTTGAATGTAGATTCCAAGGAGGTGAATGTGTTTCTGATTGAAAATTTACAAAAGAAACAGAGGTATTAGAGCACTCTCCGTTTGCCTTTTATTGGTAGGGTTGTCGCCATCAACTTGGCATCTGTATTATGGTTTTCCATTAAGGTATAAGGAGGTACCAAAAAAATAATTCAAGAAATGCAAGATTTTATTAACCCTTGATAATTTTCAATGGGGAGAAAATGATCATCATGCAAAAGCAAGGGTCAATTGGGGGGATTGTTGTGCACATAAAAACATTAGAGGGTTGGCCTAACTAACCTAGAAGACATTCTTTCGGTTTTGTTGTGTAAGTGGGTTCTTATTACCTTGGAACATTTTTGAGGATATGTCATAATATCCAATTGAGGTCTTTTGCACAATAAAAAGTTTATACCAACAATAGATGGTCTTTTATAACGAAAGGTGGAGGTGCATAATGGGGTACATGTTTACAAAATGGGATTGCATTATGGGTTACTCTAGCCCATGGTTAAAGGTTTGTTATTTTCTTGTATTTCGAAGAAGGTTAGAATATGCATTAAAGCTAAAACAAATGGCAGTTTGTTTGGATTATTCTATGGTGTCATTGAGGACCTAGGTTTTGATCATGGTTTATGGAATTGGAAGGGGCGGAGGGAACTAATGAGTTATAATGCTAGGGAAGGTCAAAAGTTGCTCCACCCAAAGGAAATTCTTTCAACAAATGTGTCTAAAAAATGGAATCAAGTCCTCTCACCAAACTCAAAGCTAAAAGGTGAAATGTTTGGGCCAAGAGAAGGAACAAAAAGAAGGTAGGTTCCCTTTGGTCTTTGTGGCACAAGGCCCTTATTGTAAATACCTAGAAGGCAAAAGTAAATCACAACATCCAAGTAAATTGTCCCTCTTGTGAACATGGAACCCTAGAAACCATCATGCATAGGTTTTGGCAATGTCTTAAAATTAGGACACCATGGGAACAAGCCTTTTCATTTTTGTATAGTCTTAAATCTCCCATAAACTCTAGCTCAAACTCTAGCTCGACTTAGAGGCCCCCCAGTCTTGAGCAATGTACATTTAATAAGAAATTGCCCAGCAAATTTAGAAAATTCAACCTTCTTTGGTCCTTAATTAAAGGTGTTACCCTATGGTCAATTTGGCTCGAAGGGAATGATCTAAGTTTCAATGGTGCTATATGGCACGATAACAAACTTAAGAAAGTGATGTGGCATGGTCTTTTAGATTATGGTAGATTGGAATGGCAACATACACTTTAAAAGATTAAAAAGAAACCAACCGATGAGGCTAGCTTGTTGGAGGCTTTTGACATGGTGTGGACCCTACACCATGTCATTTGCATTAGGGCCAAGTGTAAAGTTAAGTGTGGTGCTATCAACCACCTTACACTAATAATAATTTCCTTTGGTAGGTGTATGGTTCTTGGTGCCAAGGTTGGGTGTCCCCCTAGCCTTGTGGTGTATTGGTTCTCTTTTTGCAATGGATTTTCCTTTTGCATCAAAAAAAAGAAACATGATGGGTGGCCAACTAGGGCTTTACAAAATTTCTTTGTATTCCAGAGGCAAAGATGCAACAATAAAAAAATTTAAACTCTAAATTTTAATTCTTTTTATTTTATTCATCACCTATCATTGAACACCCTTACACCAAACACCCCATATCTTCCACATTCATTTACTGAATTGAGCAATTTTTGTGGCATTAGAAGCAAATTCTAGATATGGAAAGCAAGTCAAGCAAGGTAAAAGGTGGATCCTAAAAGTGTCAATTGTATTTCTATCCAATATCATGAAAATAATAAAGATTTGGATTCAACAACCATAAAAGCCAATACATTCATGATTTTTTAACAAACCACAAGTTTGGAGCAAAATTTTAAAATTTGACTGTAGTTTTTTTCTTAAAAGAACAAAAACAGATTGTTTTAATTCATGAAGTAGATATGAACGCTTATGGAGTTCACTAATGAATGGGAATTTTTTTTGTTTTGGTTGAAACTTATCATAATCTTGCATATGTTTTCTTTGGTAATATCAACAAACCTTAATCTCTTATGGAAGCTTGGTTTAGTAAAGATTTTAAAAAATTCAAAATGAAATTTCAAACAGTACAAAACAAAATCAAAGAAAGATATTTATCTATTCACCTCCAACACAAAATCCAAACCTTGAAATGCGTGTAAAAACATGAAGAGTAAAATATAATGTTCAAAACACTCTTGTGTCCAAACACATTCCAAGGAGCTAAAAAAAATGTCAAATGCTAAGTAATAACCATTCAAAATCAAAGATCAATTTAGATTTTATTATTTTATTCACATGAATTTCAAACAAAAATTTTAAACCCATTTGATTCAAATTTAGGTTTAGGTTTTAATTTCAATATTTTGAAAGTGAACAACTATTGTATCATAAGGAGATAATTTTGCAAAGCGCTTTCAAAATGACCAACATTATAATAACTTTGATGGTTTTTTTTTAAACATGATAAGAACCTATTAACCACATTCAAAAAACATTCTTAATTTTTAAATGTGGAATTCTAAAACTCAAAAAATTCAAAGGATTTTCTTTAAAATTTTAAAATGTCAATAACACTTTATCACATAAAAATGGCATATAATGTACATGATGTATTTTTAAAAAAATTAGCTTATAATAAAAGAAATATTTTTAATGTAGAAAGTGAAAACAACATTGTTAACTATTATTTATTTGTGAAAAAACATTTTTCCCTATGGAAAATTGTGTCCATCTAGTCTTGCATTCTAACTTTAACCAAAAACAATGGCCTATAGTTAGATGAGGCTATTTTCCACAAGGTCCAAACTTACAAATAATAATAAAAGACCAGAGAAGGGGGGTAGCCTTATTATACTATCCCACCTCAATGTGCTTATGGCTAGCTATCCAATTCAGTTTGACTAGGTAATATTTTTTTTTGTCCTTAAAGGTTGTTGTGTAAGAGATTTGTATGATTTGAAACTATGATAATTTTTCAAAAAGAAACACTAAATTTACAAGGAATTTATACATTCTTTAAAGTTCATATTTATTCAACAATTATTAACAAAAAAATGATGTATTTGGGCAACTTTAAACATTTATTAACAAGTTGGAAAAGTTTCCATTCAAAAATTCATTTTTATGAAAAAGTTATTTTGGGGAAAATACACCCATAGTTTTTGCTTAAAGTAACATCATTGGTTTTTTTGACTAATGATTGGACCCAATTTTTTTAAAAGAATTATTTGAAAAAAAGAAATCAATAAACTAAATCATAATGTATCCACCTCAAGAATTTAAAAAGTCCATGTGGTATTTTACACCAATGAATTTCCACATCAAGTTTTCAAAAGTTATACTAATTTGGTTACTATTTTCAATGTATAGAAATTGTTGTATAAAAATAACCTTTGAGACATGTGCAAAATATTGACACATGGGTTTAAGCATGATTTAGGTGATTTAGTGTTTTAGTTGCTAACTTATGAACAATGGTTTCCAAATGTAATTGAATACTTGAGTGAATTGTATTTTAATTCTTTGGTTTTCATCTTTGGACATGATGGGTGGGTTGCCATACATTTAAAATTGCCCATGTAATTAAGGCATAAGACAATGAAATCAAGATCACATTTTTTTGACACATTGACCTAAGGTTGTTGAATGGGCAAGCAATAAACAATAGCAACAATTTAAATGCAATTAAATTTTTGACCCAAAAATATGCATGCCAATTTGTGATGCCTAATAAAAAAACACTTTCCCAAATTGTTTTACTATATATAAGTTATGAAAATTACTTTTAAAGTATACTTTCAATGCAATGCAATGCTTTTTCTTGGGCAATTTTTCACATTATGGCAACCAAAAAAACCTAATGCAAATTGTACAAATGGTTTTTTAGGGGGGGGAAACCCTAAAAGTTGCCACATTTTGAAGGAAAAAAATTCATGTCACCATATGTAGACAATGAAATCCTATTCATCACCAAAATTAGAGACAATGTTTTTAAAAATCTACTTAATTGTCTTCTCTTTAGCCAAATCGAACTTATTCCTTGTGTGGATGATCACCAACACACTTGACAAAACAAAAAACAAAAAGAAACCTATTAAATAAAATATCGTAATATAATGGTTGATTATTTTTTCTATAAATGGAATATCTATTATTCAAAATAATCATTTTATTTGCAGATGGCTTTCATTTGTGAAAGAAAAAAATGATCTTCCTTGGGCAACTTGGCCCAATGTCTTTTTGGTGAATGATTGGAGAACAATACTTGTGTGGCATGGGAAAATTACCCAATGTCATGGAAGGGTAATGTTATTTGCAAATTATTGATGAACCCCTAAAGGCTTGTCATAAGGTATTAAAGTAATTTTTTAAATAAAATGTGCTACAAAAAATTTCATTCCTTCAATGTGTTCTCTAGCAAAGGTCATCTTTCTTGGGACCTCCAAGTGGAAGTCCCAAAACTAGGACATCATGTGCATTAAGGTTTGGAACATTATAAAATTCTTCAAATGATATCCAAATTTAGTGATCTAAGGTTTTAACTTATGTATCTCAAACATAACTTCTTTTCATTGTATCAAGTTTTTTAATCAAATTGATTTGACTCTTCATATCGTCATTCAAAAGGTCAAAAATCATTTTGACAATTTGATTCTTGACCCTTCACCCATAACTTATGTTACAAATACTTGTTTTGGGCATGTGATTTCATATTATCGCAATATTTGTCAAGATATTTTCAATGGTTTAAATAGGGCCCAATTTAAATAAGGAGATAAAACACCCTACAACTTCCAACTCCCAAAATGGGAGTGCATCTTTAAGTTTCATGTGGAATTGTTTAGCACATTTTTGCATTTATGAATACTATTTCAATCCTTTGCTTGGTTTGATTCCAACTGGGAAACTTTTTTTTTTTTGCATCCCATGAGAAAAAAAAAATTATTCCCCATTCGAGGAATTGGTTGTGTGCCCAAATTAGGGTCACAAAAATGATTTTCCCTAAGTAACACAATCAATGTTTCTTGACCATTCCCTAATTGGACAATGTGGTGCCCAATCAAGGAATAATTATGTTACCAATATTGGGGTTTTATTTATTCCTCATCAATTTAACTTAGGTGTGTAGCCAACTCTTGGGATGGGCAATAAAATACATTTCCTAGGATGAAGATAAATCAAATGATTCCAAATGAAATCAAAACAAACAATGGATGGAAATGTAAAATGAACATGAGAATGAAAACACTCTCCCATGTGAAATATGTGGGAATCAAAGGGAGGCACTCCTTGACTTTCCAAGTTCAACTTTTGTTTTGGAAACTTTGGAAGTCCTAGGGTACCTTGAATCTTTGAATCAACATTTGGGGATTCAAACATTGTCCAAATTAAGCCATCTTTTTATTGTTGAAAAGGTCTTGAAAAGTACCACAATGCACTGGTGTTACATTTCCAAAACAAAGATACATAACATAAGTTATTATGGTTATGTATATGGTTGGAAATCAAATTACCAAATTGAATCCCAAGCATTTAAAGGACAATTTGAATGGATAATTTCACATTTGATTGAAAAGCTTGGTACATGGTCCGAAAGTTATTTTCAAGGGTAACAAGTTTATTTTTGAGATATTTCAATTTGGATGCAAAACAAAAAAATCACGAGCTCCCAAAATTGTAGGATTCATAACCTATAATTTTGGGACCTCCACTTGGCAATCACAAGAAAAATGTTTGTTTTGTTGTAGCCCATGCAAGGAACTACAAAATGTAATATATGGAGGAGAATTGTGACTAAAATCTGGACCATGGTGGATGATGTGAGTTTGAATTAACCCATGGCTTCTTGGCACACCATTATAACTTTATATGCACTAATTGCCTTTTCTTTTTGGTTTGTGTAATTTGACATGTGAACATGAGCTCGACTTGAAGAGCTTGTTCTAATCTCATTTTGAAGTTCCCACATGACCCTTTTGATTTGGTACATGGAGCTAAGAAACACAACTAAGGCTTTATTAAAGTCTTTCATAATGCAATGTATCAAAAAAATTAACCCAATACCTTTGTGACAAATGTTTGGGAAAAAATCATTCTTGCCCCACAAAATAGTATGTGATTTATTTTTTAAAATTTATTGAACAATTGGATGTCAATCCATATAATTGTTGATTTTTTAAACATTCATAAGAAACATTTTATAAATTTTGGAAAATTAAACAATGAAAGAGAAGTTCAGGAAATGAGGTTGCACAACGGATGAAAGTTATTTAAAGTGAAAAGTTGTAGTATTGATGAAAAAAAGTAAAAAAAGGTTGCATAATAAATCATAAATTACACAATGGTTGAAAATTTGAAGTTGTACAATAGATGCAAAGTTTAGGATAAATGATGAAAAACTAGGGTGAGGTGCTAATGCAACCTTTTGAAAATTATAGGGTTAATACACCAAATGTTGTCATTGGGAAAATGTGGCCAAGCCCCCAAATTCCTTTCTCCTTGGGGAACTTTGCCCAACTTATTTTTCTCCCATGAATAATTTGGTCATGGAAGTGGAGCCAAATTGCATAAGGATGGAGAGCATAGCCAAGCTCATTGGGGAAAATACAACCCTAATTCGCCTTTTCATTGGGGAATATGGTTCAATGTTGTTTTTCATTGCAAGTTGCATAAGAAAAACATCCAAAACAACCATCTTCAAGTTCTTCTTGGGTGGCATCTAAAATGAACCAATTAGTACAAAGCCTAGATGTTTTGTAAGGACTAGGTCTTATTGCGTTTCAAAAGTTATTTCCATGTTTGGTTGGGGCTCATATGAGAATGATAGAACCAACTTCAAAAGTTTAATCCACATGTGTACTTTTCATAAATTTTCCAAAAAAATAATTAAATAAGTTCATAAGATGATTATTCTTTAGATAAATCAAATGTGTACATTTCAACAAAAGTAAACATCCCAAGTTTTAAAAAAGAAAATGTGCTTGAAATCCTCAATGATATATTATACATTTAAGTGAAACCTTTGGTTCTAGGTAGGGTAAATTTTTGATGTAAAGTAGATCCTTAAGTTTTAAAATGATAATAAAAATAAATAAATATATATATTTTTGAGAAAAATAAAAGGTTTAGGTTGTTTCCCTTCTTTTTTCTTTTATCAATTCCGAGTTTGACAAATTTTTGATGAATACTAACCTTTGTTTTTGGAACCAATATGGGGCTGATTTTTGGGCTTAGTTTTCTTACATAATCTTGGAACAAGTTTCAAGTTATTTTCATACTTCAATGTTGTATTTTCCTTTAACAATCTAAAGGGAAATGCATCCAAAGAAAATTTCTTTATTTCATATCTAGTTTAAAAGAAATTTTCGGTTCAAAATTTTTATTACAAAATAGCTTACAAATTAAACATTACTATTCCAAACATTCACCGTGATAGATTCACCCACATTGTGTCCAAGAATAAATTGTGAAAAAATTTAAACACAAATGCAAGTTGAAATCATGATATGATTTAGGTTTGGTTATCGTGTCCACTTCCATAATCCTTCTTAATAACTAGAGAAAAGGTGCCAATTACAACAAGTTGCAAGTGTGTGCAAACTTTGGGGTTGCAAACCACATTCCTACCCTTTTAACAAAATATTTACTTGATTTTTGTCTTGGGCATCACTTACCAATAACAATTCAAGCCAAAAAATAAATTCAAAATTAGCAACATTGTAAACATTTATTACAAACTAGTTAAACAATGAAAAAAATTCAAAATACATGTTCCTTTGAAAGTACTATATAATCCGAGGAGATTGGAGAGAATATTAATTACTTCAATTGTTTGTTGCAAAAAAAAATATTCAATAAGCATTTTCCAAAAAGTGATTGTAGTTATGCATCCTTCTCAAAAAGACCTTCTTCAATTAAAATTTCATTATCCTTTAACAAGATTTCTTCATGGCTCATGAAAGTAGAAATAGAAGACTTGTCACCTACTAAACAATCAAGACACACATCATTGGACTAATTTTTGGCAATCATCAGAAAATGTTGTAAGTTTTCATTTTTGAGTTTAGATTGATGAAGACTTGTGGTCACACTTGTGATATTAAAAATCCTTTTAGTCTCAATTTGAGATCTAACAATACCTAGAAGTTGATGTGCTAAAAATTGAACATTCGAAAATGGAGTTTCATGTGTTGCCCACCACAAGAAAAGATTTTCAACTTTTGATGGGTTGACACATGAGAGGCGAAAGAATTGCAATTCATTTTTCATAGTAAAAATGATAACATCATCACTGGAAACGGCTTGATCAAATAAATTGTCTTGTTCATGATTGATTGTTTAGCCAATTTGTACATTAACATGGTTTGAGTGACATTAAACCTATAATAACATGGGCAACACTTTTTTTTGATCATATTCTTGAATTGTTGCTTATGCTTAGAAAACATTCCCCACAAACTTTTGAATGGTTTTTATGCTTTTGAATCGGGGGTCTAGCATGATAATTAAAATATTGTGAGCTGTGGTAAGAATATGATAGCTAGTAACAAAAGCAAGGAGAGGGGCTAGAATGGCAACCACTTGGTTCAACATCCTTAACTTGAAAGAAAGACATTTTGATTCAAAATGTCTTTGAATGAAGGCTTGATTATTAGCTTGGATGAACTGGACCTTGGTTTTCATGGTTATACACAAGGAAAAAGGCAAAAATTAGAACATCTAAAGTAGCTAGTAGTCATGGCTCTAGTTAAATAGACATTGTTCCACCATCGGCATCAAAATCTTAGTGATGACCTTTGCAATTGCTCACATTTGGTTGGTTGACATTTGTGAAGATAGGTTAATGGTAGGTCGCCTACCATAACAAATTGAAATTGCATCTTGGTATTGAAACATTTTTTGGAAGAATATTACATGTGAAGCAAACCATGTTTTCATGGGCATTTTCAATATCCGGGGAGGAAGACTTGTAAGAATGTAAACATCTTTCCATTCTTGCAACCCTTTTGCAACTTTCATTGTTCATGTTATGGTCTTTTGGAGTGCCACTTTGTGATTGCTTGAAACTCACCTTTGTCATGCCTTGACATACCTTGGAATCATCTATGGCATATTGGGTAGCCTTTGACATAGCGTGTTTGAAACAAGACCCAACAAAAGGGCTAACCGACTTCAAGGAAAAACACGATACTATTAAAGCTATAATAGTGGCAAGTGATGCAAGGTTAATTATAACCTTTGCTAGCATTGACATATGCAATAACCTTGTCCAATAATCCAAAAGACCCCAATAACCTTTCATTTGTATTTCCATATAAGCATTTGAAATATTCTGGACTTCAAATAATCCAATTGTTATGTGATTTGAATGCCATGCATCATCAATAAAGTTCACCACCTTCATAGCCCACACATGACATCCACAAGTCAAATGAAGTTGTGCAAAGACACATTATGCCAAAGTTGGAAACACAAGAACTTCCATAACTTTTGTAATGATATCAAGTAAAACATCTTTCACCAATTGGTGACAAGATCGAAACACACTTATGCCATTTTTGATACATAAGTAATCGCTTCAACCATGGATTTTTGATTGAAGATAAAAGGTGATACCCTTTAGCAACATAAAAAAATGAATTTTCCAAGAATGCTTTTTGAATAGGGTCATTTTTGGAATATGGCACTTTATTCCCAAAGAATGTATAATTTCAAATGGCATTGTGCCTTCCACTTCTTGTGTTTTTCTATTGATCTTCAAGCTCAGAATTCTTTTCTTGATGCTCTAAGACGCAAGCCCCCCACCTCTCATCCTCCTCCACGTGATCATATGCAACATGTTTGCTTAGAGTAGAGATACCATTTTCCTTATATGTGATGAGTCCTTTAATGGGGATTTTGTTGCCATTTGATGCATGAACATTAGTTTGTTTCATGTGACATATAATGCATCGAAGTTCTTGTGGATTACATGAAGTTGCAACCCCACCATTGTTTGGCACAAAAAATGCCAAAAAAAAACTTGTATTGCGATGATGAGGTGCCCATATAGGTTGATTAAATTGGAATAATGGGAACAATTGTTCCCACATTGCATCTACTTCAATATTTGATGCTGTTTCTGAACAGAAAAATAATAGAAAAATCGAGGTTAGCTTCTTTGATGTTTCTATTGTTAGATATGGAAATCGGATTGGTTTGGCTTGTTGAAGCCATAAAACCTACAAATTAAAAACAAATGAACCCTTCATCATTTATCATGTGCCAATGCAATGCCATCAACAAGGCTTCAACTTATAAGCAATTAATAATGTTTAAAGAATAAACATTCATGATAAAGTTTCTTTTTTTGGTCAAATTTTCACATTGTGACAAGAACTAATTTTGAAAATGTTTTTGGGTTTCTAGGTTTTTATTGCAAATTTGATTAAAATTTGTGTTCTATGTATGTTGCCACTTTTTCAACCTCACAAAACTAAAATAATTCCCTACTCGTGATCTAGTTGAAACAATTCTTAATACTGCAGTTTGGTTCATTAAAATTTTAAACTCATGATCCCATAAATCCATACCATCAAACTAGTGGAAAAAGAAGAGCAAATCCATCAACTACAACCTACCAGTAGACTTTAACAACTCCTCTATAACTACACCGTTTACCTTATGTGGGCACCTTATGTGCCCACACATATATTGTTGCTTCACAAGGTAATTGAACAATGTTGTAGTAAACCAATTGTAACCACATACATACATTTTTTTTCTTTGGAAAAACAAACTAGAGAAGAAAGGTGAGTTCAATGCTATAAAAGACAAGTTGTAGCCATCTCTGTTACACATGGAGCAAAAGAAAAGAAAAGAAAAAACTAGTCAAAAACAATAAAATGATGAACTTGTAAAAGCAAAAGCAAATCTCAAATACTGTTCTTCAGTCCATCCTCCTTTGGCCTTCCCTTCACTTGAATAGAAAAGCTTAAAGAATTGGCAACTGTATAGGAACAAGCAGCTTGCAAAGAAACTCCACATGGGATTGTACAAAAACCTGAACCTTCAAAACATGAAGTGAAACAACCATTAGGAGCAATATTATTAAAATGGTTGGTTGTTTTCATGGTTGAAAACCTCTGATCAGGTTCCAAACCAGGTTTTGTGAAGCTAAGGTTTTT
>Ga0209208_10005493_pt1 | contig 17668 bp, 8 predicted proteins | sample S1TSphfallax_3_FD_187694 | JGI IMG/M metagenome (GOLD analysis project Ga0209208, IMG submission 187694) | Host-associated microbial communities from peat moss isolated from Minnesota, USA - S1T2_Fd - Sphagnum fallax MG (SPAdes) (version 2) | ecosystem: Host-associated > Plants > Peat moss >... | reverse complement strand
CCTAGGAACCAATTTGGACTCATGTGAAGCAAATTGAATCCTTGAGTTGGAGTGTACCCGGGTCCCTAGCCTGATTCTTGGTTCCCCAAATCAGGAGCTTTCCTTTAATCACTGTCTTTTGGTCTGAACCAATTGATTTTTCCTACAAAACAGGTGCCATATTAGCCTCAATTTGCCACTTTTTTGGTCTTGGACCCTCGTCTAAAGGCCTTGGGACCAATTTAAAGCTTTGGACCAATAAGATTGCTTGAATTCATTGGTCCCTGGACCTTTGTCTAAAGTTGCCCTTAGTTTCACAAGATGTTTTTCCATAATTTATTTAGAGTGCACACATATATACATATATTTGGGGTAATGTGTCCTCCAGATACGCTAGAAATGTTCTGCCGGTACTTTATGTGTAGGGTAACACCCCAGGAGTGGGTCATTACTGAAATAAGGACCCTCCTGAGGTGGAGCCAAGGGGGTTCTTATTTCAGTTATGCCCCTGCTCCATGGCTGTTGCCCAACATAAAGCACATCCAAAATCCAAAAACAAGGGCGACCATTTCGTAAAATGACATGAAACGCCCACCATATTGTTATATGGCAAGTGTATGTAGGCATGTGTTAGGTAAGTAGGTAGGTAGCTTAGTAGGCATAACAAGTAAGCTAGCTTACCAAATTAATATGGCCAACTTGACTACATATGGCCATTTAGTATGGTCGATTTGACTATACCATGGGCATCTTAATGGATCATTTTAAAAATTGTTCTTCTGAATGAGATGTACAACTTAACACTTGGTCAAAATGGTCATTTCAGTAAAAAAAAAACCAACCAAAAAAATCATATGTTTTTCATGCCCCATGTTTTTAATCAAAATGAACATCCTTTTGGTCAATGTGGACACTTCAGTCAAGTTGAACCTTTTGAAAAACCATAATTTCTTATAGTGGTTCCAAAGTCTTGACCATTTAAGACGGACTTAGACTATTTATTTAATTTTTTTAGATTTCATTATTGAAATTAAATCCTAGTTTAATTCAGAGCCAACCAAGGGCATGACTCCCATAACTGGCCCAAATGGCCTTAAAACCGAACCAGCATTAGGTTGACTTAGGGGCCTTCGAACCCAAGGCCAAAGCTGGTCCAATGAAAACTTCAACTTACATAACCTAAATTGTCCCAAGGTGCCCAACCTTCGTCTAACGACCTTGAAACTTTAGAAGGACAACTTTAATCATCCCAAACATTTTAAAGGGCCAACGCCTTTGGGTTGGCCTAAAACAATGCTTAATCGTACATTGAAGGTTTTAAGGGGGTAATGCCCCATATTATAACCCCGAAAACAACCCCTACTTGTCCTTTCAATCGGTAAAAACCCAAGCTCCTACCATAGCCTAGCTAAACCATTAAATTTGGATGTCTCTTGAGTCTTAAAAAAGTTGAATCTCACAAAACCATTTTTGGCCTAATTATCATATCGCCTTAATGCTCCACTAAGGTGGCCCTATATGAGGCCCACTATCATTTAAAACATTTCTTAAGCAAAAGGGCACATCAAAGGCCCTACTTCACATTATTTATAGAACATTGCCAAACATCTTCTTAAGACTTCATCATAAACTATGATTTCAATGTGATTACATAACACTTGCATGTTCTAATATGCAAATTTCCACGTGCACATAAATTTGAAATCTAACTAAAATTAAAATCTTCAAGGTTTTTGGTTTTTGACACATAAAGCTTAGGATCACAGGTGTAGCAAAACCATAACAAAGTTGTAAATTTTTTTTTTAAGTCTAAAATTAAAAATTTTGTGAGAAGGTTCATGGTTAACCCACAACCATATGCAAACCAACACAACATGTTGCCATGGCTTCAAGTTTTCTTATAGCAAACTTGAATCACTAACATTTTTTTTAAAATGGTTTTGTTTTAAACTCCATCTACAAAACAAGACTCTTTGCTTGAAATAAATTAGGAAATTGATTTCGTATCTATGCTTGCGAAAGTTGTTCAAAATTACATTATGTCCTTTTTAATATTTTGCAAAACCTAAAAAAATTTCATAGTTTTGGACATCTAACAAAGATTTTAAATGATGCATACTCAACATTGTGGCTTCCATTCGACTTGTCTTGTTATTTATCAAATATATGGATTTAAGGTTGAAGAGAATTTTCAATTGTAGCCCACATTCAACCTAAATTCCAATTCTTGCATAGTTTCCTTAAAAATTTTAAGGTTCATAACCAACATGACAAATAACTTGTGGGACTATAAATTTTGATTATTACAATGCCATGCCAAGATTACAAAGTTGTTGTGGATGTTGTAAGTATCCCAAAGACATTGCAAAATGAATTATTTATTGCTTTGAAGGAAAGGAATTTAATTCAATCCTTGAAGGAAACAATGTAATCTCCTCCTCTTTGACCATTTCAAAAAATGATATAAATGGGTTTTTTCATGTCACAACCAAACATGGCCTTCATAACCATATTGAAATTATGGTCATTGCATGGGATCATTTTGAAGATTTTGTCCAAGAAGAACAAAATAATCTAGAGTTCCTTTGTAAATTTACAAGCACAAAGGAACACAAAATTTGTAATCCTTTAAACACATTGACACACCCCAAAGCAAATTCGGCATCACTTCTTTACAAGTGTTGTATTTTCTTCAAAGTTTTCCTTCTTCAAAACAACGCATTTGGGTTTATATTTATTTGTAGCCATTCATTGCCAACTAGGTTTTGAAATGTTCCATATGTGAAACAGTTTGTTTTCTAGGTCCCAAGTTGAAATGACCTTGATCATAATTGGGTGCAGAACAACATTGCACCATTATGTAAAATTTAACAACTTCCAACCATTTTTTTCTGAACTATTAATTAGTTGACTCTATCATCCCCATTCCAATATCTCCTTAATTGTCTCTACTATACTTCACACCTTTTCATGATGTGACATTTAAAAAATTATTTCGTGTCTTGTGCTCTTCATTTCTTATTTGCAAATTGAAGAATTTCCCATATTATCTATGCTAGAACTTAATTTCATATGGGTTATGATGTTTTGCACTATTTCATGTTTTATTGCCCTAAACCTTAATTTCATAGGGGTTTGATTATTAATTTGATTCACCAATGCAACTCATGGAATGTTCACATATAGTCAATTATGACTTTTTATATGTTCCTACTAATTGTAAGTCATTCAAAGCCAATGTATTTGTTTTGCAAATATTTTTCCTTGATTTTGGACCGAAAGATAAAACCAATTCATGTTTTTCTTGAGGACATGCAAAAACTTCTTTTGTCTACACAACAAAAATGTGGTCAAAGGAGAAAGAATGAACTACCGCCCATAAAAAAAGAAAAAAAACTTGAAACGAATTTCCAAATCAAGCAACATTCACAACCCAAATTTCAAATTGTGAAAATAAATGTAAAGTATCATGTCCGTTAAGCAAGTTTGTCAATGAACAATCATTGCCAAACAACCATATCTAGACCAAAGTCTTTATCACTTAGTATATTATGAGGTGATTTTTTGTCCTCATGCTCCCATTCTATGAGGTGATTATACTCAAAGGTACATATGTTATTGGTGAAAGGAACATGTAATGTGTATTTCTAAATATTGAATTGCGTTTATAATTGAAAATAAATAGTTTACCTCTTATGCATCAATTATGATTTGGAATTGGTAGATATATTCTCAAAATTCAAACTCCCCAAATCCTATAATTTTATGTTAAATTATCACCCACCTAAACCAACTTCTAAGGAGGCGACATAATGCTCAATTTGATAACATACCTCTAGTCATTCAAAACATTGTTGTCATCACATATGTTAACCTAATCTAACTTGCATTAATTCACTGGAAAGTTAACTACAAATTGCACCTAGTTGTAAAATTTCAAACTCTGCACTTAAATCAAGAATAAGTTATGTTACAAAACCCAAAAAAATTTATGAACAATCTCTAAGATTTCAAGCTCAAAATCAACCCCTATTCATTTGCATTATTTCAAAGGTACTATTATGATCTAATTTATTATCCTTCTTTCCACCGTTTACTAGGATTCATTACTTTTCTCCTTCCAAGGAAAGTTGTAGGAACAAGTTTCCAAAGATTCAAATTAAAAATCATGTATGAAAAGAGAAACAAATGATCCAAATTTGTGCTTTCAAAAAGAAAAGGAAGGAAAGACATGAAAGAAAACCCCGAGTTGGTGGCCAATGGAAGGTTCCAAGCTTGGTGGCCCTTGGAATGTTCCATGCTTGGAAGTCAATGGGGAAGCATTTTGCTTAATGGCCAATGGGAGGTTATAAACTTGGTGGTCAATGGGGAAACATCTTGCTTGGTGGCCCAATGAAAGGTTCCAATGTTTGGTGGCCCTTGGGAGGAGAAATAAAAACATCCCTTTCATCTCCCACTTTTCACCCCATAAGATTTTTTTAATTTTTTTTCATTGATTTAAATTTTTTACTTTACCATGGTTTTAGACCATTTTTTCACTTCTTTCCTTCCTTTTCCTTGACCTATAAATTACAATCATGCATATCGAGATACCAAGTTTTCTGCACATTCATCACCAAATCAATTTTGATTGAAGATTTTTTCCCTTCTTTAAATTCGTAACATTGCACATGACTACATCTTACATGTTTCAAGTTGCACAAATGAATGAAAAGCTGCCTTTAAAATCATCCCTAGATTTGAGATTAACCCAACACCCTCGCAATGAATATCCCAAATCGTGAGAGATGCACCTTCGTCTCAAAATTGAACCCCTTTGAACTTGGTATTATTAAAATTTTCCAAACTTTCGTACCTTGGTAATTTTGTTGCAAATCAATTTCACTTCTAGCAATGAACCTAAAACTATCTACAAAGGTTTTTACAAAATTAAAACATTTTGATTTTTGCACGGTCTTTAATTCCCAACATTGGACATTATCATTGGTTGGGCAATTCAATTCATTGATTGCTTTTTAACAACAAGGAGGATTACTTAATTAACACCATCCAACACATCTTAAATTTCATGTAGTTATGAACTACCACTATGGCATAGTTTAGGACTCAACATGTACTTATAGCTTTTCCTTGAGCTTTTCCATAACTAAAATAAAAATCGTTCATCATGAAATCCATGTTATATATTACCACCTTATCACCCTACTTATTTAAATTATTATGTTGTTTCAAATTAATCTTACACACTTATAATGCTTGAAGATTACTCTATATCCATTAGACCTTTCATTGACACCCTTTAATTGCTTCAAAAATCTCAAATCATCCTTGCTTACACCACTATCCATTAAATATTAAAACAAAACCAACGTTTTATTGAGCATTACAAATTTTGTTGTCTACTTTTAACCCCAACCCTCTATAAACTTCTCACCCCCAATCATGTAAGTAAAGTTTTAAAACTATGATTACCAACTTTTGTTGGAAAAAAAAGAATTAAAATTTGAAAAAACAACCCCACACAACCATGCGCACCCATCATTTTTCAATATAACATGAAATTGTTAAAAACCCCTAATAGTTTTATCACACCCTAATATTTCGGATGCAATTCTTGAAAATTGAAACCACCGCACATGGCTATGTCGGTAGGGTTGACATATACCTAGATGGAAAACATAAAAACAAATAAGGCCAAATATGCCAAAAGAAAGATCTACTTGGATACCACCGTGCCTTGGGATCTCAATTGTTAAATGGTATTATGGCACACTTGATGGGACTTATACGACAAGGCCTCTCTCCTATTCAAGTAGTGGTTCATCATAAGGCTTAAGTTAAGGATAAGACATTGAACAACGAGGCTATGACCAATGACACTTTTGTATTCCCATCCAAAGTGAAAAACTTAACAAATAAAATAGTTGATGAATTACAAAGGAAACACCTCAAGGATCCTATTAATGTCAAAATGTGAGTTCTTAAAAACCCTAATTCAAAAAAAAATTATGTCCAACATGTCACTTTGGACTTGAATCTATTAAACCAAGATGACACATTGTTCACTCTCAAAATTCAAATGCCATGGCAATTTGAAATTATCAAAAAAATTGGAAACCATAGATTAATTTCATTCGATGCAACCTTTGGAACAAACCAAAGCAAAGTATGTTTTCCTATTTTGTTGAATGAAATGTAGTGACAAAATCATTGATTAGGAATGCACTATGCATAATATTTGTTCCATGTTTTTTGCAATACACTTTGTATACTTTGATGGTGTTTAATGAATGGCAAAATGGCATACCAAGTGCTTTCACTACCATTGGAAAAAGTTGGAGAATGATTTGTGCACCCAATTCTCCAAGCATTATCAAGATGATTACTAATCAATTGGATGCCCATGTTATCATTATGGACAATGTGCAAGCTAAAATCAATGTTTTAAGGTAAAAGCATTTCAATTCAACAATATCTTACCACTACACCAAAATATGGCATCCATGACTTGATCATATACAACTAAATTCTTGATTTAGTCACAAAATAATATATGTTTTACAACTATGACATTTTTATGATTGTAGCCATTTTCATGACTACACAACTCTCTATGACTATAATCATTTTTAAAAAATTACTAAGTGTACCATTGACCTTGTTTGACAAAAATTTCAAAATTGGACACCATGGTGAGGGATTTACATTTGCAAATTGAAACCCTGGCTCACCCTTGTAAAAACAATGCATTGTTATTATCATGTTTCTTGGATCCAATGGGTTTTGTAATGTATGTAAAATTTCATATATATAATTTGGTCTAATATTAAATCCATAAATTTCAGCCTATCTTTGATCTAATGATATGTCTAATATATTATAAAATAAATATTATATATATTTTTATAACATTGAATTTATCTGAAACTCCTTATTATCCTATGGTTTTCTTAAGGTTTTTAAAATTTCAATCTCGTGGTTTTGAAACTTTAGTGATTTTCCCAATATTTTGAGATTTTTCTAATTTATTTATTTTTGAACAATTTTTTTTGAAATTATTCAAATTTTATTTGAAGCCACAATGTGAAAATTCATCCCAAAAAATCATCAAGGGTCTTTCATGCAAAGGTTATTTTGATGAATATCTTCCTTGAATTTTTGAGATTAATAATGATATATATTCCTATTAATTATATCCAATGCATCAAAAAAGAAATTCACAATGTGCCCCAAAATGGAAAGTTGTCATATAACGAGTGGCCAAAATATAAAACTTGATCCCTATAATTTTTAGGAATATTTATGAAAAGTTTTCAAATTATTTTCTTATGGAAAATTATTCCAACTTCCTCTTCATTATTTTTGAAAAGTGAAAAAAAATGAAAGAAGAAAATGCAAAAAAGGAACAAGGGTCAAGTTATAGGGCTAGGTTGAAACTTATTTATTAAATAATTTGCTAAATAATTTATCAAATTTATTACCATAAAAATTGGGGAAGATATTATAATATATATTAAATCACATTCAATAAAATGAAAACACTTTTTTTTTCAAAAGACAAAAAATTACTATTCATAATAAAATTAATGAAAACTTTATGATATTCAAATGTGTTGCGTGTGCGTGTGTGTGTTAGCAATTATGAAATTCACATAATATGTTAATAATTTATATAATAATTTACATCATATTATATATTTATTATATATATCATAATTTTAATTCTAAATCTAATATTTTTAATAAAACATTGATTGATTCAATATATCTTTAAAAGGTGGGGAGATTAAATATTTTTAAAGTATTTTCCCAAAAAACCTTTTCAATGTTGATTTTTAAATAGGCTTACTTGCAAACCATTTAGAAGAAAAAAAAAATCTTCAAAACATCATTATTGTTGAAATTTATTAAATAATGACAATTCAAATGTAGTTTCAATCAAATTGCTTTTTTTTTTCCCTTAAATACATTATAGATGTGTACATATTGGAAAAATATTTAAGAATGAAGTTTCAATTTTTTCATTTGGACAAAGTATGAAAAAAATAATAATGGTTAAAGTTGGCTAATTTAATTTTTATGGGACAAAGGATGTTGTGGGATAGTGTTGGAATGTTTCCCTTTCACTAAATTTATCCCATATCCTTTGTCAAAAAAATTCACTTTGTAAACTATATAACTATGTGAAAAAATGTTGTACATACAACACATGCACTAGATTTAATATTCAAAATGCAAGGACCACTTGTGATGAGCCAATAAAAAATGGCTTGGGACCAAAAAATAAAAAAGGATCTTATGCACCTAGTTATAATAGGCCTATCTACCTAAGCTTTTAGGCTACCTAGGCTATCTAACATGTGTAACTTAAGATGTAAGTTGTTAGCCTATGCAATGTTTAGAGGCTAGATTAATAAATATGTAGCTATATAGTCCACGTGGCATGATTATGTTTAAACACATGACTTCATTTCATAAGTCAATAATATATGTTATTTAATTATGTTTCTTAAATGTAGTAATAAAAATCATGGTTTTCCCCCAACTTAGTAATAAAAGTCACATGACTAATGACATTAATTACTTTGACCATAAATATTAATAATGGCATAAGCCATGAATCCTGATTTACTACATAGTCCTGTAGTAATATATGATCTATATTACTGTAAACAAAGTAATATATGAACTAATATATGCCATGTTTTGGTTTAGTGTACCCACAATTGTCCTTGTGATATAAATCAAAGATCTTAAATATTTACTTTCATACCATCCCATGTTGGAGGATCTTTGTTTGTGAACCCAAACATCATAACTTAATTCTCAAGTTTTTTTTTGCAACAACATCCCAAAGTGTTTTTATGCATGTGGCATGTTTGCAAAACATGGGTTGAGAATGCAATCTAAATGACTATTAGCAAGAGGAGCAATCAAAAGTTCTATCTATTCCTATAAGCATAATGTATTTTCAAAAATATATACTTGATGTAGAACTTGTCTTGTAGGTAAAACAACAAATTGAACTATTGGCAACCAATTACCTTGATTCAACCCCATTTTGTAAATACCTAAAAAAAAATGGTTGCATAAAACAAGGATTTGGTGCATTAGAAATCATAACATCCCCCGTGCAAGGCCAAACACCAATGCAATTGTGGAATCATTTCACAACAACATGAAGCAAATTTTGTATTCTTTTGAAAAAAGCTTATGGGACATAATATGAACTAGTTCATCTACAATCTTGATATGAATGTCCTATTACACCCAAATGGGGAGGACATTGCATTTGTGGCATCCACCAACTACCCTAAAAAAAATGTGGATTGTACACACTCTAACTTTAGTATGGCCATAATTCCATTACCCCCTTGAAGCACAAGGCATTATTTGCAAGCATGTCATGAAAGTTTTCAAGATGCTTCATCCAAACATTGGTGATGGTTCAATTGTTAAAGAGATTGGTACTCACTAGTAGAAATAAGCCAAAATATAATCACTCCATTTACGACTCCATGTGACTTGTAGTTGTTTGTGATTAAATTCGGGAATATTTGCAACTACAAGACCAAATTTCAACTATTTTGGTCATTCTCACAACTATGATGCAAATCCTAAAGGTATTCTACAATGACAAAGGGGTGTATTTTAATGCATGTACTATATATATATAATATGCATATGTATGTATATTGTTCATATAATGAATCTCTAAATTAATATTTTTGAATCCAAAAATTAGTATTTCAATTCAGAAAATTATTGGTTGATTATAAAAAATGAGATTTTAATTTTGAATATTTTTATATGAATATGAAGAATTTCCATTTACATTTTAAATAATAATTTGATTTGAACCTGAAATTTCAATTCCAAATTATTAATTTGGATTCTCAAAATTAATACTTCTAGTCTTAAATTATTAATTGATTATAAAAATGGACATTTCAATTTTGAATATTGTTATTTGAATCTAAGAATTGACATTTCAATTCTGGAAATTGTTATTTAAATTCAAAAAAATTATTTGAACTAAAAATTGATATTTGAATTCTAAATTATTATTTTCAAATCTAAAAATTAGTATTTCAATTCAAAAAATTGTATTTAGTCTAAAAATCAACATTTTGATTTTAAATATTTTTATTTGAACTTGAAATCTGATATTTGAATTCTGAAGTTTAAAATTTAAATTTTAAGAAATTATTTGACTTGATACTTGAAATTTGAATTCCAAATTATTATTTTGGATTGTCAAAATTATTAATTGAGTCTTAAAATGGACATTTTAATTTTGAATATTATTATTTGAATCTGAAAATTGGCATTTCAATTCTGAAATTTGTTATTTAACTTCAAAAAACTTATTTGATCTAAGAATTGATATTTGAATTCTAAATTACTATTTTGGAATCTTAAATTATATTTTAATTCAAAAAAAGAAGAATGAGTTTTAAAGGTTTTTTTTACTAGTGTTATCCATAGTAAATCACTTTTATAAATAAATATAAATGATTATATTTATTAAATCTAAGTTACTCTAAATAATTATTGTTATAACATAGATTTGTATATTATCTAATTAATATTTTTATATTAGAAGAAATTAATTAATGTAATTAATGTGACATTACTTCAAAATCATTGGAATTACTTCAGATAAGAATTAATTAGTATGTGCATAATTATTTTTTAATTGAACATAATTATTCACAATTTATAATTTATAACTTCATACCTGAACTAAAAATTTGGAAACATTATAATAGTTAAAATAATAATTTTACTGATTTTAATTTCACGATATATATAAATTTTTTTAAAAATTATTCATCACCTATGATAAATATTTTAGAGTAATTATGAAATTAATGTTATGTTTAACAAATTATTGTATTTGTAACAATAATTACCAAGCAAAAAATATTACTTGACCTATAATAAATTTTACAAAAATAAATGTAATGATACAATAAATAATATAATTAGTTGAATAATAGTTTTTTAAAAATCTATGTAAGAATTTACTTTTTAATGGCAATTGCTAATTCATTAGTTATAATTTTAACATTAATATTTAAATATTTAAATATTTAAATTATAGTCCTTAAATTATTTTTATTTTAATTATATTATATGTAATTCGATCAGATTTTTAAAAATAATAAATTTTTAAAAAACATTTTAGTTATTTAATTATTTATGATTTATGTATTAATAACTTGTGAGTGATTATATAGCTAGTTTGTTAAATATTAATATGTTATTGCTTATTTAAATAATTGATAATGAATACTAAATATTTGTAGTATATATTTTATAGTTTAAATATATGTAAATTTAATCATTATTAATTAAATGATTATCTAATTATCTAATACTTGAATTGTTTAAAAATCTAAAAAGTAAGAAAATAAGGCACGAATAAAGTTTTGGAATTATAATTTACTTTGTGAGGAAGTTGCAACTTCAAATTTTATCCCATATTGTTTGTTCTTCATTCCTATTTTGAACATTATATAAACAAAGGGGTGTGGTCATCCAATTTCACATTAAAAAATTTGTGCACATGATCAAAAGGCTCGACCCAAAAATAATAATAATAATGATAATAATAAATTATGCACATTTCTAAAGTACTCACCTTCCCAACCTACTTATCTACCTAGCTAGGCAAGTACCTAGTTTGACCTACCCACCTAGGTCGACCTATGTACCTACCTATATGAGTAGTTATTTAACCTAGGAAGGTAGAATGTACCTACTTATTTTTTTACCTAAGTAAGTAGGTTGGTATGTAACTTAAGTTTTTAGGCACCTATGTATGTACCTACCTAGGTATTTACCAACCTAATATTAATATTTTTAATGCCATGTGGCATATTCATTGGGCCACGTGTCATAATATAAAATCGTCCAAGTATTCGAATTAAACATCCTAGATTATTTCAAAATAATAATATTAATAATCAAATATTAAAACACGTGGCAACAAATCATTTACCCTCAATTGTGAAAATAATTACATCTTAGTCGCATGTGATAATACGTATATAATGGAGTCAAAGGATGAAATGTATTTGTTGACCTTTTCTTTCATACAATACTTTTGTCATTTGCGACTAATTTATCACATGCGACTTGTTTTAGGTGATTAAAGGGATTTTAATTGCAAAATGTCTTTTGTGACTAAAATTTAGTCGCAAAGACTAGTAAAAAATACATGTTTTTCTTCTAGTGACTCTGCATGGGATCATGTAGGGTGGTGCGATTCCCAAAAATAATAAATCTTGAGTGTGGGCTTGGAGACAATGATACCACAAACGAACAACCTAAACAAAAAATAATCTTAAAGCTCACAAAACGTCATGAATCCAACACATATGGAGACATAATTGACAAGGTTTTCTCAAACCTTACAGCTTAGACTATGGAATTTCTACTTTTATAATTGCATTTACTTTCAACATTGAAAGTTTTAAAAGGTAAACAATATAACATTTTAGTGCAGGATGTTCCTAAATTGGCACACCTTGATACCACAACTTTGTTCCCATATGCAACAAATGATAATGGCTTAAAAAGCCAAAGAAGATTGCTCGAATCCCCCACCCAAAAACACAACCATTTGAAGGATAAAACAATAAGGCATAAACATATTTAAAACTTAGTACCTCAAGGTGGGGTAAATTTAAAGTTTCTTCAATGATATATTGGGGTTTACAATTATACCATGTCATGTCTATTAGAATATGAATACAATTATTAGCTTATTTGCATTTTTGGGTGTGTTTGTTTCACACTTTATATTTGGGTTTCAATAGTTTTTTGGGTTATCCTAACTTGCAATCATAGCTCTACATGTTATAATTATTACAATGGAATCAAATATTGGTTTTGTGCATTATTTATGTTACATTATACAAGGAATTACATGAACATTTGATAAACACTATTGTCACTAAAAATGTAATAACAAAAATGTTTTTATGCTTCTACCTAGGCATCTCCCAATCTAATAAGTGCAACTTGGGAGCTTAAGTGTATGATTAGTATGGGAATATGATTATCTAGATTGAAAATGGTAAATTATATGATCCACATTCTATGGTAATCATTTTGTATTCAATGTTCTAAATTTGTTTTTCTTATGTAATCATTGTTTGTTATAGTTGTTCACATGTACCATTTTAAATGTGTTGCATTACAACCAAGTGATAATATGTGGCTTACATAAAATCCCATATTGTAAATCACCCAAATTTACTTACATCATCTAGTTAACAACATTATAAAATCGCACATGTGGAAACAACAGACCAACGATGCAACTGCAGTTGCAACATGTGGAAATCACACATGTATGCTACAAACCAATAATACAACAACTATAACATAACAACCTTGGGTTTAAACAATCCGTAGATTTGGCACAATTAATAAATTAGGTCTATTATTTGCAATAAATCGTTGCCTTACACAACAAAGTGTGTTCATGATTGGGGTACCAAAAAGGAGAAACCTATATTTAAACGATTGCAAATGACAACTTTGGATTTTTGTTTTTCTTACATTACTATACTTGTAGTGGATTGTTGGCATTAATAAAAATATATTTAAAAATAATTTGGATACTATGTAAATGTCATCTTGAATCCTGTAAAATATTTATATCAAATGTCTAAATTGCACTTTTTAAAAAAGAAATCAAAAGAAGTGCATAAAATCATACAATTGATTTCAAACTTTTGGCAAAACAAATATGCCCTTTTTTATGAAAGTACATGTTCATTAGATGAATTTGATGAAAAACCAAATTATATGAAAATTTCAAATTCTTGAAATTTTAAACAAAACGTTACAAGGGAAAGGATTCATTTTTTAAGCCATTTGATCAAAAAAATATGTTCAATTAGTTCAAAATGTCTAGCTTTAGGTGTAGGCCACATGTGTAGGAAATAATCTTGCTAAAAAACATGTTGGTTATCCATTGAAATTCATTTTGGGAATTATGCATTGATGGTTATAAACCAAAATATTTTCATGCGATTATGTATGAATGTGAAAACTCACCACCACAACGTGAATTATCTTAAATTAAATTATTCAAAAAAATTCACTTAAATTTGTTTCAAGTAAATGTTATTTATAAAACATAGCCCCACAAGAGTCTTGGAATCCTTTTTCGTTTTTTAGGAACCCCAATCATGAATAAGCCCAACAACCACATAATGTCTAGTAATCCTGCAAGGATAAGGCTCATAAAACATATTCAAAACAAATTCTTTGGTGGTCTTGATTTCATAGTTCGATTTTTCAAAATCTCAAAGATGATGTTAATGCACTAGCATCAAATCATTGCTAAACATGTGTCCAATGTTATGAACTAAATAAAGTTATATTGTGACATTATGATATGATTCTCAAACAAACTTTGAATAAATTTCATATAATGATTAAAAATATAAAAGATATTCAATTTATAAATTCAATGTGTTATCAACAACCACCAATAGATTTAATTGTTCCACATTTATTCTATACAAATAAACTTGTGCAAAAACATAACAAAAATGTGTTCATTAACACATCAAGTCGCACATTTATTTTCAAAGGAATCGACATTAATCACCCATCATGTCTTCCATCTTACAAAGTCTCGAATGATTGAAGCAAAACTATAGGTTTGCACTTTACAACTCATATAAGAGAAGAAATGTTAATTGAATAATGTGTTGATAATTATGCAAGATTTGATGGCCTTGTCAATGAAGCTTATGACATATTTAAAACATTAACATATAACAACAAAACCATAATATGGATAATGTTTCAAAACTTTAAAATTAAAATATTACCAAAAAATATTACTCATTTCTATAATGACAACATTGAATCAAAATGACACCAATTGAACCTATTCACCAAAGACATAAGAGTTGTTAACACTTGATCATTTGCCATATTAAGGATTCAATTTTTAGTTCAACTTGCATCAAGAATAACTATTCATCATTCCCAAGGATTATCACTAGATGAAATGGTTTTTGATGTTAGAAATGTTAATAAACATGGACTAATATATACAACTTTGTCTCACATTTGAACAAAAAAAAAATTGTATTTATGAATTTTCCTCCAACATGAATTTTTTTGTGTGGATCCAAAAGTCATATATAAATGAAAAGATTAAAAACAATTCCAACTTGAATACCATTCATTCCTTAGTTTAAATATTTACATCATTTTCATGTAATTATACAACTTTTGAATACAATTTTTTTACTCCAACATTATGAAGACATCAACCATGACCATAACCTTCAAATGTTTCATATATTATGTTATTATAAAAAACAAGAATACACCACACATCAATGATGTGCACAAAAGTATGAATTCATCAAATATGTTTCAATCCATGATGGTCATGGGTTGATGATGATGTATGGCATACACACACATTTGGATTATTTTAATGGAACAACCAATAATGGTTTAGAATACATTATAACGATTGTTTTGTATTAATACATGAAAAGTAATACATATTGTATTTGTACATAGAGCTCATTCATATTCAAATTTTTATAGTCAAAAAGGTTCAAAATATAATTGAACAATCACCAAAACTTTGTCCAATCAATATATTATGAAATTTTAATGTTGACATCCTAGAAGACAATAATCATGCCAAAAAAAGAAACACAAAAATGATTAGATTTCACATATAAATTTGAATTAAATTCTCATTTTAATGGAAGTGCGATAAAATTCAGATCTCAACTAAAACACACACACACACACACACACACACACACATATATATGGGCAAATGTTTTAAAAATTTAATGCAAATTAGGTGTAACATAAACATATTGGTTAGATTTTCACAAACCAATTTATATTCCATTCAAACCACCAAACACACTCCTAATGTATATCAAAAAACCATAAGTGTATCCATTTATGTAAAACATAATATATGCGACTACATGTGTGGATACATGGTGCATTTCCCAATTGGTCACCCGAAAATGATTTCAACATCTTTTACCTCCATATGTTGCATCATTTATTGCAGGTGGTGCATGTAGCCAAATTATTTATTTCTTATTCAAAGACCACATGCATAAGAAAAATTTACATGGCAACCACAAGATGGCAAAAAATATTTAAATACTTCATTAACTAAATAGACACACCACTCACAACTACAAAATATTGACAATTATCCTATTTCGCTCTAAATCTTAAACCCAAAATGCACCACATAAAAATTAAAAAAACACTTCCCAAATCTTGAAACTTGAAAATGGAATGTGTTGGAAGTAGAAAGGGACATCAATATATTGGATAAAAAACTTTCCCAACTTTTTCATCTAGATTTAGTCCATTCATTATAATCGTTATTCAGGAACATCTAGGTATCTATCTAGTTTTACATTATGCATATTCCTTTACCCCTTCAAAACATTGCATATGCTTGCAAATATTGTATTTATGCCCTTCAAATTATAATGGGGATCTAAATTTCAATTTGTAAATATGCAAAATCACATCCAAGTGGGGTGAATAAAAAGTTCATTATGCTAATACTAATGAAATAAAATGATTTTCACGACTTTCTTCATAAAACCACAAAATTTTAAACTTGAGCTTAAAATCATGAAAACATGTATATTACATGTTTATGACCATTTAAAACATTATTTTAAGACATAACCTCTTGTGGCGGAATTGCTTGTTTGGTATGTTCATAGTTCATTCCTAACTAAAATCTTAAGCACACAATTGATTGTTCTTATAACAACATTTGCACCTTCAACACAAAAATGAAATGAAATTGACATGGCTTTCACAAAGTAAACATTCTCTATTGCAATGTTTTTTAAGACTTGGAAAATATTCATAGATCGTGCATAATGGCCTTTATCACCCAACACCCACTAGTGCACCAATTGGGGGGATGAAATTATTCAAGCCATTTTTGGATGAACATAGACTAGGGGACCTTTTATTTCTTTTATTTCTCTTTCCCTGCCTCACCCCATCCCTTAATTTGAAACTTAACACCTACTTACCCCCTCACTTATCTTATTTTTCCTTTTTCTTATTCTTTATTTTTCTTTGGCCTTTTTTTTCCCTTCTTCCTTTTGTCTTTTTTTCCTTCACAACAATGTTGCTACAACATCCATTTCTATAATTGCTAGAAGAAGAGCTTTGAGGAGGAGAGGAAAAGGAGTTCAATATAATGACACCATTATTGAAAGTTTTAGACAAAGGCAAGGACTAGTGTCTTCCATTGGATCATTGCTAACAATATCACAACATAAAAAGGTAAGATTGTTTGTACATTGTGTGTGTGTCCCACATCTATCCACCATCAGCAAGGAGAAGAAAGGGAGAAAAAAGGGTTGGTGAAAGAGTGTTTATGTGTGTTTCTTGGACTATCCCACATTTATGTGCCCATCGCCAAAAGGAAGAAGGGTAAGGGTTGGTGAGAAATGGGGTTGGTAGAAATAGTTAAATTGTAGGTTAAAAAAATAATGGATCATTTTTTGTTTTCCCTTTTTACAACATGGTGCAAATGCACAAAATAACATAGATGCACACCCTAAAACCTTCCATCCTTATGGGTGACCTAAAGGAAGTTGCCCCTAGTGGTGTGATTCCAAATCTTGAA
>Ga0209208_10005492_pt1 | contig 17669 bp, 6 predicted proteins | sample S1TSphfallax_3_FD_187694 | JGI IMG/M metagenome (GOLD analysis project Ga0209208, IMG submission 187694) | Host-associated microbial communities from peat moss isolated from Minnesota, USA - S1T2_Fd - Sphagnum fallax MG (SPAdes) (version 2) | ecosystem: Host-associated > Plants > Peat moss >... | reverse complement strand
ATCAATATTTTTTGGGTGAGTTTTGAGATATAGCCCAAGTGGATATCATCGGTAGGAAGATTTAGTCGGATTTGGCTATGAGCTAAATATGGCAATAGAAAATTTTAAACATCTTTCTCTTATTTTTGGCTACCTACTGAAAAACCATGTCTGGAAATCTGACGATTTTTCTGTGAATTTAGTTGGATTTTGGTTATCTCAAAAAGCATTTGATTTTAGCACTTTTTAAATTTATGACTTAGTTTTTTTGGTTAAGGAGAGGTCGGTGTGTGGATTTGAACAAAAGTGATGATGATAAGAATGGAGGAGGCCAGAGGGAAAAAGTAAAGCGTGTTAGACAAGTCTCAAGGTGACCTTGCATATTTCATCCTCAATTATGAGTAGAAAATAGAGACATGTGTTCCAGAAAAGAAAGTACTGAATTGTTCAGTGGCCAAGAAATCGGTAAACCGCGTCTGCTACAGTCTGAAGAGTCCCGGCAAAACCTTCTACAACTTTCTGGGCGAGGAGAAAATGAAGAAGAAGAAACATCTGTGAGAAAAGTCGAAAAAGGAGTAAGAGAAGATAGTGGGAATTCCGGGGAGATCGTGAAGAGGAAAGGGGTTGGTTTTTTTGGGGAGATCTAGTGGAAAGATCGACTTAGCTTGCGGGAATCTGTGATGTGAGGGACACCCATCATACCCTGTGTATGCTTTTGGGATGGCAAAGGATTTGTAGCAGGTTTTCTGAGAGCAAAAGCTTAAGAGAAAAATATTCATGAGAGCAGTGAGCAAAAGGAATTTCAGTAGTGCAAAATATGGCAAATTCATATGGCCTCAAGGGAAAAGGAGTTGATCTTTCACAAGAGCCACCAAAAAGACAGAGAGATGTTGTGGGGATCCCTGCTGTGATTGAGACACCTTTGGTCCCCGCCGAAAATGCTCCTTCAAGATCTGGATGGCAGAGCAATGTTGCGGTTCTTCTTAATTTTATGATGAGCTTTCTTGGCATAGTTTTTTCGTGGGTTTTCCCACGTAAAGATGTTGTGGGGATCCCTGCTGTGATTGAGACACCTTTGGTCCCCGCCGAAAATGCTCCTTCAAGATCTGGATGGCACCGCGATGTGGTGCTTCTTCTTCATCTTATCATGAGATTTCTTTGGACAGTTGTTTCTTGAGCTCTTCCAAGTTACATGTTGAATTTTGATTTTTCTTTGTTTTTTCAAATTTTGTTTGGGTGTTGATAATTTTCCTTGACCGTTACGACCATGATAGCTTATTGTCCTCACAAAGCATCAGGAGAAGGAAGTCTAGTTCAGATTTGAACTCCTTCGCAACCATAACCTTTAGCCACTAGGGTACTTGAATGTCGTCAATCGTTTACAAACTTCCTTGTCATACATTTTCACTTTGCCTACTTTCCAGTTTGTTTGTTTAGATAAAAACAATAGGAAATGCAATCATCACTATGACCTCCTACATTAGGCTGCCGACTCAGTGGCTATATAACAAGTAGAATTGGTGAAAGGGAGATTTGTCAATTGGCATTAATGAAGAATATATTGAACCTGTAAAGATTGGAACTTTCATTGTAGATTTATGAGTTAAGTTCAATGTGTAGTCTTCGTCCAACAACCTAAGGCAAATTATTAAAATGCTCTTGGACATTCTTATTGGGTTTGTGTCCCTATTCCTTAGGAGGTGGAGGCCTTAGTGGCCCAAATGTTGGGGAAAATGTCATGAAATACAAATGAACCAAACTATATGGCTGAGTTAATCAACCCTAACTTGAAAGAATCTAATTCTTAGCATTAACCTTTATTGATTGGCATACGTTCCACCTACTATGTAACAATATTTACTTATTGAACTATGTTTTGAAACTTTGAGGTCTATGACACATGTGAATGATCTTCATTTGTTAGTCATGCAAGATAGATTTGGTATTCTTCAATTCATCTGCTATTGTCTTCTTGTTAAACTTAATCTTTTCAATTACTTATTGCCTTTATCTAACTACTATAATTTGTATATTGCATTTCTCTAATTTAATGTAAGGTCAAATAAATTTCAAGAAATGTTGGAAGAATTGTGTTGACTCTTTTTCATTTTCTTTGCAGGAATATGTAGTGCATGATTTAAATCCCACTTGTAATTCCAATAATCCAAACTTGACCATCATTTTTTTCCATGGGATTACTTGTGGCACAAATGATGAATGGAAAGAAACATGGACAACATGCCCCACCAACAATAGCGAAGAGTGCATATGTTGGCCAGAAAAGTGGCTACCTGAAGACTTGAACAACAATGTTCGAATTTTATCATTGTCCTATGATTTAAACATTGTGACAAGTGTTCACAATGATGTGATTGAAATTGGCAAAAACCTCATTCAAAGTTTGGTTGTAAATTCAAGGTGTGACAATCTCCTTTACTTATAGACACATTAATTACTTTTCCTTGTGTACATTAAAGATAATTGTTTTACATCTTTAGAATTTAAAAAATGTTTTGCACAAGTTAATTGTTCATGTGTGCTAATATTGTAATACACACCAACAAGTTTCCATTGATTTGAATTGTTAGATTCATGTAGAACATAAAATGGGGCTTAAATGCAAATGTTCTTATTAAAGGATAATATCAAAGTCTATGTTCATATTATAAGTGCATGGTGCAATGAGTTTGGTTTTAATGGAAATTTTTAATTCACGTTTTTTGAAACTTTATCTTTAGTAATTGAATTGAATTGAATTGAATTAATACATGTGTAAAAAATTTGCATCCATTTCATTGAAAAAAAATTATTTGAAAAAAAGGCATATTTTTTAAATTTTAATTTAAAAAAATTCAATGGTATTTCTAAGGTAACACATAAAAGATGAGTTGTACATTAATAGAAGAATGTAAACACCTACATACTTGTACATAATAATTGTTTTGCCAAAACATGATTTTCACATTTTTTAGGTAGATTAATGGAGTCAATAAATGTTAAATGATAATTAACAAGCAAACTAATTATGAATTTATTGTTTAGGTCATGTGTAAATTGAAAAATTGCCCCAAATATAATAGGATAAATTTGTACATGCTAATACAATGTTAATGGAATTTTGGTGCATTGTTGAATATTTTGTAGTTATGAATCCCTTTGGAATGGACCGGTGGCATTAATTGGTTACAGTTTTGGAGGTCTTGTACTCAAAAGCCTAGTGGTTGAAGCTCGAAAACATGTAAATCAAAGGCCAAGAAATGATTTGGATGATCAAATAATCAAATGTTGTAAGACATTTTTGAATAATGTTAAAGGTGTAATATTTTATGGTGTACCACATGCCGGTGGTACCCAATATTTATCAAATTATTTCAATTGGCAACATCAACAAATCAACACATTGAACATGTGTGCAACCCAATCTGGTTTTTTAAAAAATTTAGAATCTTTCAACCCACAAATGGAACGCCTTTCAACGGATTTTAAAAATGCCATTCATGAAGACCTCAACATTTATTCATTTGGCGAAGGATTACCACTCGATGAAAATTCGGTAAGATTTTCATTTCACCACATTGAAAATTATCCAACTAGGTTCATTAATTGAATTTTTTTGTACTGTCAAAACTTGTGTGGGATCATGTACTTAATACTTCTGTATATATTAATGTGGTGAAAAGGTCATGTGTTTTATGAATTTTGTTTCATGAATTACTATTGATGGAAAGGAAATTTGATTGATTTGAAACAACAGGAAATATGTTTTAAATTTTCCTTTCATCAAATCAATTCCATATAAATATTTGTGAAGAAAATCATAACATCATTAAAACATGTAAAATTAATGAGATTAAAAACCAATAACTTTGTGATGTATTTATATAATTTGCTTACCAAAAGGTTGAAGGAAATTACTTTTACACAAATATTTCATTTTTATTCAAACATCAATAGTTATTAAACTAAAGTTTCCACCACCATTTGAAATTACTATGTTATTTATAAGTTAAAGCATGAGTGAACAAACAAGTCAATGAGTTCGATTAACTTAATCTTTTGCACATGCAGGGAATTTTAGTGCCATTTGTGTCAGCTATTCAGTTGTCAAACAACAACCATTACAAAATTGAAGATGCTAATCACTTAACAATTTGCAAGCCACCAAACAAAGATCATCCAAGCTATTCTTTATTGTTAAAATGTTTGAAAATATGTATGGAGGTAAAAACATCAAATCTAAGTCTTTTGATTTCATATATGTTCATGTAATTTGATACATGTTAAATTACAACACACTTGATGTGTATCACATATGCAATGTCATAGATATTAGTTATCAAATAAGAAAGTAACATATAAATGACCTATGTTTTGTGAATTTTGACAGAAAAATATATCGCTTCCACATTTGCCATGTCATGAAGTGGCATTGATTGACAAAGCAAATGACATAAACATCTTGTTACAAAAGGAATCTATTGTTGGTTTGGTTGGAATGGGTGGGATTGGGAAGACCACTTTGTGCAAAAAATTCTATCATTTATTCCACAACCAATATGACAAATCTAGTTTTTTGGAGGATGTGAAATCAAAAGACAATATCAATGATGTGATAAAACAACTCTTACATGATTTGTGTGGCAAAAGGTTATGCAATGATGAAAATGTGAATAAAGAAGACCTTAACCAAATTAGGCAATGTATGATATCAAAAAAAGTGCTAGTGGTGGTGGATGATGTTGGTAAGGTGGAGAACCTTACATCCTTGCAACTTCTCAGTGATAAGGCTACCAAGAATGTAACTTCTAAAAGCAAAGTACTTGTGAATTGTCGAAATTGGCAAATTTTGAAATCTCGTGTAAATGAAAATGGAAAAGTGGTCATGAAATCTTTGGAGAAAGAGCAAGCAAAGGAACTATTTATGTTCCATGCATTCGGTAATGCAAATCATATTCCAACAAAGGATTTCAAAGATATATCTATGAAGATTATAAAAACTTGTGGGGGGCTCCCCTTAAGTCTTAAAGTATTGGGTTCTTTTTTGTGTGATACCAAAGAATTGGATATTTGGGAAGGTGCATTGAGCAAATTAAAAAGTGGGCAAAGTTTCACTGGGGGTTATGATAATGAAGAGCTTTGGAGTAAATTGAAAATTTCTTATGACTACTTGGATAAGCAACATCAAAACATGTTTTTGGATATCGCTTGTTTTTTGGGTGGTTTGAACATAAATACAATTTGTCGAGCATGGAGTGGAGATTATTTAAACCCAAAATTTGAATTACAAAATTTACAACATAGATCTTTAATCCAATGGGCGGAAGGTGGAATCTTGCACATACATGAACAATTACGAGACATGGGTCAAAATATTGCAATGGAACTTCCAATTACGAATCACTTTATGTGGAAATCAAATAAGCCAAAAAAAAATTTACAAAATAATGAGGTTGTCACCATACTATTTCAATCCTATAATGTTTTTTTGATTTCCTATGATTTTTTTTAATGTCCAAAATCAAATGTTTTACCTTTCAATCTTGATTTTATAAATACATGTTTTTCTAAAAAACATTGGCATTAAGATGAAATATTCTTTTATATTGATAATCCTTTTATTTTCATTTGATGTGATAGGTGGTGGAAAATTTAGAAGGCATTTCATTGACAAAATGTGTCAATTTGCCTACATTGTCCCAAATTGGTTCAAAGGGATTTCACAACCTTAGGTTGGTTGATCTAACAGAAGCTTCACCAACTATTGTGAAAAAATTCATCCAAAGGCGAAATTTGAATAATGTTAAGTGGTTGTGCTTCAAAAAATGCATGATTCGAAAGTTGCCAAGTAATTTGTTTTGTTGTTCACAATTAAAAGTACTTGATTTGACAAAATGTTTAAGATTGGAAGAAATACCTCCATCTATTGGGCAATTGAATGCACTCCAAGAGCTTGATTTGAATGGGTGTTCTAACTTGAAAGAACTACCTTCATCTATTGGGCAATTGAATGCACTCCAAGAGCTTTGTTTAAATGGGTGTTCCAACTTGAAAGAACTGCCTTCATCTATTGGCCAATTGAATGCACTCCAAAAGCTTTTTTTAAATGGGTGTTCCAAGTTGAAAGAACTACCTTCATCTATTGGCCAATTGAATGCACTCCAACAACTTGATTTATATAGGTGTTGCAACTTGAAAGAACTACCTTCATCTATTGGTCAATTGAATGCACTCCAACAACTTAGCTCGCGTGGGTGTTCCAACTTGAAACAACTACCTTCATCTATTGGCCAATTAAATGCACTCCAACAACTTGATTTATACGGGTGTCGTAATTTGGAAGAACTACCTTCATCTATTGGCCAATTGAATGCACTCCAAAAGTTTGATTTGTCAAGGTGTTCCAATTTGAAAGAACTACCTTCATCTATTGGGCAATTGAATGCACTCCAACAACTTGATTTGAATGGGTGTTCAAATTTGAAAGAACTACCTTCATGTATTGGCCAATTGAATGCACTCCAAAAGCTTGATTTGAATGGGTGTTCCAACTTGAAAGACCTACCTTCATCTATTGGTCAATTGAATGCATTCCAACAACTTGGCTTGCGTGGGTGTTCCAACTTGAAAGAACTACCTCCATCTATTGGTCAATTGAATGCACTCCAACAACTTGATTTATATGGGTGTTACAACTTGAAAGAACTACCTTCATCTATTGGCCAATTGAATGCACTCCAACAACTTGGCTTGCGTGAGTGTTACAATTTGAAAGAACTACCTTCATCTATTGGCCAATTAAATGCACTCCAACAACTTGATTTATACGGGTGTCGCAACTTGGAAGAACTACCTCCATCTATTGGCCAATTGAATGCACTCCAAAAGCTTAATATTTCAAGGTGTTCTAACTTGAAAGAACTACCTTCATCTATTGGCCAATTAAATGCACTCCAACAACTTGATTTGAATGAGTGTTCCAATTTGAAAGAACTACCTTCATGTATTGGCCAATTGAATGCACTCCAAAAGCTTAATTTATCATGGTGTGGTCCAACTTGAAAAAAATACTTTCATCTATTGATCAGTTGAATGCATACCAAAAGCTTGGTTTGAATGGGTGTTCCAACTTGAAATAACTACCTTCATCTATTGGCCAATTGAATACACTCAAAAATTTTATTGATAAAACTTCTCCAATTTGAAACCATTGTGAAAAAATACATTCATTTATGGGTGAATTGAATGCACTCATAATGCTTCATTTGTCAAGGCATTCCAACTTGAAATAACTACTTTCATTTATTGGCCAATTGAGTACATTCCAAAAGTTTCATTTGTCAAAGCATTCCAACTTGAAATAACCACTTTCATCTATTGGCCAATTGAGTTCATTCCAAAAGCTTCATTTGTCAAGGTGTTCCAACTTGAAAAAAATACTTTCATCTATTGGTTATTGAGCGCACTTGAAAATCTTGATTTGTGTGAATGCTACAACTTGTAGGAATTATTTACATGTATGTTGGCCAATTAATGCACTCCAAAAGTTTTTGTTGTGAAAATGGACAAGCTTGCAAGAATTATTCGGAATTCATGGAATATTTTTAGCACTAGCATGGCTTACAATTGAATTCTAGTTGAAACATTGACTTGGAAAATTACATAGTCCATGGTCAAGCTTCCTAGGGTGGTGTGTCAACTAAGAAAGTTCCATGTTCAACTACTTTGGTCAATTAGAAAACATAGTGATGGATGATAGATCACACATGGATGGATGACATTGAAATTGGGACTAATGTCTTCGTTGTAAGTGCATGGCGGGATTGTCTCTTGACTACAACTACAAGTTGAAAGGCAAACAACAAATGTTGGGCATTCTTACATACTATGTTTGCAACACCTCAATTGCAAGTGTTATTTAGTAAAAATGACAACAACTATTGTGCCATGTTCTACAAACATTGGGATGGATGGTTGTGGTTTTAAGAAACAAATATTTATTGAAGTTGTCAAAGCCAACAAAGCCACAATGATGAAAATATGTTATTATCTTTGAAAAACCCCAACAGGTAGATTTTGAAAATTATCAAGTTAATTGATGATTTGTCAAAAACATTCAAATCCTAGGTTCCATGATAGATGGTGGGCAAAAATGACTCAGCTTCTAAGAAAACATTATTCACATCAGGATGTGACCCTTCACCTAGCTCCCTATTAAAAAAAATTGGCGTTGAAATTTTTTTAATAAAACTAGTTTTCTCTATATTTCAATGCATAAAAAAAAAATGGACAGATAGAAGCATTGTCATAACGTAACCAAACTATTTATGACTACATGCGACTAATTGTTGTTTATAACTAACATTGGTTACATTTGTGATTGAAAATCACATCACACATTTTTTGGTCACATTTTATGACTATGTTGCACCTATTTATAGGTTTTTCATTCTTCCAATGGAATGACTTTTCACATTATTTTCATCTTAGAACGCATTTGTATGGCCCATTAGTTGCAAAAGTGACCAAAAAATGGTAACTAATACTTATTTATACATTAAGTTATGTATGTTATTAATTTTGTATAGGGTAAGTCATGCATTTTATGTTATGGTGATAAACTATTATTGTATAGTAGCCTCATATTAAGGTATATGTAAAGGTGGCAATACATTAATCATCCATAGGTGTATAAAAAACAAGTACAATAATTATCGTACAATTATTGTAATTAAATTAATTACCAATTTTTTTTAAAATAATTATAAATAATCAAATTATCTAGAACTTAAAATTTATAATTGAAATCCATATTTAATCTATTTACACTCATCATAATGTAATTTGAGTAATTAATGTAATTATCATCATTATTATAAATTAAAACATCTATTATTTATAATTACTTATTTTCAGTGAATAATTATTATTACAACATTAATTTTAATATTTTAGATAGTAATAAAATTTATAAAATTTACAATAAAATTATTTTAATCAAATTAATTACGTAAAACCATTTTATTTATAATGATTATATATTTATTTAATAATAGTATCATAAATAAATATTTAATATTTAATATATTTATAAATTATAAATTATAATTAAATTGGGAGCTAAGTTTTTTACAATAATCAAAATTAATTAATGCAATTATAATATTTAATGAAAATTCTTGACTATATGTTTGGTGTATTTTTTAATTTCATCATTATGTGCATACTTTTATTCAAATTGGAAATTTTAATTTGTAAATGTTTTTGTCACATTGATGATTTCACCATATGTTTATGACATTTGAATAGAAAACTTGATGATACTTGTAAATTCTTGGAAGCTTACCAAGACAATGATGCTTTGAACAAGGTTAGTGCGATTCAAGTGGCCATTTACACTATATGCAGAGTAGTAGTCCAAAGAGCTAGAAAGTGAAACTCCATACTTGTCATGGTTTCCTCTCATGTCAAAAAAACCTTTAATTGGGAGACCATTACCATTTGCAACTTTTTGAATAGAGTCCTAATAGTCAATCCATTCCACCTCATCCTGCCTTGTTGCTAGTTGAAGCATGGAATTGTGAATTGGGTTGTATATTGTGTCACAAAATTGAATACTAGGGTAAGTAAGTTAGCATGCCCCATATGAAAACTCATGTGCTTGTAAGCTTGGAAAAGGTAGGATGAAATGCTTCGTAAGGTTATGTGGGTGTTTTGAAGTATGCAAGTGTCTATTGTTTAGTGAGTTGGATTGAAATTTTTAGAGTGAGTGGGTTGGTAATGCATATGACAAACTCAACTGAATTGGCCATAATAATTTCAGATAGAATGGAAGGAATTCATTTGTCATTTCATATGAGGATTTATGCCATTTTGTAATACATCAATGGGGGCTTTGGGGTTTAAGGTTTCATTATAAAACACATTGTTGGACTTTGACCACATGTTGTACAATTGTTGGTCCTATTGTGACCGAACAGGGAGTAACCGAACAGGTGATCTTTGATTATTGTTGTAGTGTGAACGCCAATTTCATTTTAAGGGTTTAAGAGTTAAGCCCGCCGTCAACTTTCTAAATGAAAACGACAGGGTTTATGATTTTCGGGAGGAGGACAGTAACAGTACATGGGAAGCTTTTGGAAGAAGGCTTGGCAAGGAAGCGGAAGTGGTAGAATTTCATTTTTTTGTTTTAAGCAGAGAGATCTCGGTGTCGGTCTCTCTTGAATGGAGGAGTGGAGGATATAAAGAAACAAACCAGAGTACAAAATAGAGGTGGGGAGAGAAAATCTTTTCGGAGGTCTACATGTGTGTTGCTCAGAGCGTCAGGTAGGGGCACATTCATCAGGATCCAGAAACGGAATTGGGTGGAAGCAGAAGAGGAAGAGGATGGGAGAAAGGAGGTAGACGGCAGAAGGTAACAAGTTTTTATGTAGAGAAGGCATAGGAGCTTGGAGGATAACTGGTTGTTGGACTTTTCTTCCGCTGCGTCAATAACTAGGAGATGGCCAGCTCCATGATCTGGTGAGAATGGGGACTAAGCAGGGGTCGATGCTGAAGACTGATGAAACTTAAAGGTGGTCTGAGCTGTAGGAATGCATGTAGGAGCTGTACCAGTGGATGCTCTGGGTGGGGGAAGAGACCTTGTCTAGATTGTTCAATGGGCAGCTCATAACATTTGAATCAGGGCCATAACTCCTTGTCTTTTTGTTTTTGGAACTAATCAAGGGGCGCTACCAGAGTGCACTTAGGATCAGTTGATCTGTGCATCTCTTTGGGAGTCAACAGAGCTGGGAGGATACGAACTGTGCATTTCAAATAGGACTGCTGTGATTCTGTTTACTTAATATAAGAGGAGTCATTCACATTCTGACAGAGTGGATTCATGAGAGGAGTCGAGGTGTTGTATTGACTCTTTCTTTTGGTGACACTATGTCCAATTGTTTCTCTTCTTTTATTTTCCCACCAAATTTTATGGGGTTGTAAACATCGATTAAACTTGCTCAAAATGGTTCAAGTAAGGTTGGTGAAAATGGTGAAGAAATCATAAACCCTAAACCCTAAACCAAGTTTGGAAAATGAGTTTGTAAGTCCAATTTCAATGGTTTGGAATTTTGCACAAACTTTGAAAATTAATCAAATTTTGAAGTTAAAAACCTTTGCAAAATGAGGCACACACCTAAAAATCATAGAATTTTTTTTCATTTTCTGAAAACAAATTCACCAAGTTGCAAAAATTTGTAGGAAAAAAAAAACATTGATTTGCCATGCCAAAAAATTGAAAGAAACTCTCAAGCACGCAACCTTCATTATTTAGTATAGTGTTTAATTGTAAAATATCTTTATTTTTTTGTGTCAAAAGTAAATGATAAAATAGAATAAAATTATTAGGCACCTTGTTGCTAAGGTATTAAAGTATTGACACAAGGTTTGCAACCTTTTTTTGTTGCATGTTTAACATAACACATTTGATTTAACAATTTGTAATCACTCTATGGTTCAATCCTCAAATGTGATAATTGATGTACATCATAGCCCTCATGAAAAACATTAGAAAGTTCGTTGAAATCCCCCATGTCCAACTCAATGTTCTTTTTTGTGGTGAAATTTCGCAACTTGGCGATTATTTTTGTCATTTTAATTAAAATAAAAATAATTAGATTAGCCACATGTAGACCTAGGCATTTTCTAGGTTGCTACCTGTAACAACACTTCTATAAAACAAATAAATAATAAATGAATAATGATTTTGAGGTCATTTTTTCCATTAAAAAATAAAGTAATTAAATTAGCTAAATCTAAACCTAGGCACTTCCTAGGTTGCTACACGTAACAAAACTTTTGTAAAAATGCTATAGCTCATTTTATTTTTTCGATTGGCGAGATTTTGCTAGTTTGGTGCAACATCCTTTGCATAAACCAAAAACATTTGACCCACTCAATTTGCCAAGATCCTAGGGTCTAGGTTTAAAGGTCTCCAACATGTGAATGTGACAAGGGAGCTATTCACTAGTGAGGGCACCTCGTTGTAATCTTGTTTCACTTGCATTCAAGAGTGCTCAATGCATTCTCATTTCTTGCATCACTCCATTAGTGTCACTTGTTAGATCTTTACCTATCTAAAATATATTGTTGTTGTTGAACATTGAAGCTCGAAGTTTAAGTTATCACCTCTCTTGTACACTTAGAAAATTAGTTGTCATTGCCTCTTGTCATTAAATTGTTACAAAATATGTTGAAATTGCAAAATATCGTAATTCATGAGCATTTGCACAATGTGTGAAAAAAACCATTACAACAATCAACATTGCTTAGTGAACTTGGGTGCGCAAACATGTACCAAAGCAATTGAAACCATTACTTAATTTTGTGTAACTAACATTTTCAAGGAAAAAAATACACAAATGGACTTCTTTTTATACAATCCCATTTTCAATATATTGACATACATATTTTGAATTTTGAAATCAATTTAATGAATAAAAAGTACACATTTAACCCTATTAAAACAATTGTAATCACTATTTGTATACTATAGAAGTCTCATACCTAATTTTTTTGAAAATTTTAATACTTATTTATTTATTTTGATAAATTTTGAATGTAAATATTAACATAAAAATATAAAACAAAATTTAAAGATTTTCAAAATATTTTTCCAAAACAATGTCAAGAATATTCTTGAAAAAACAATTGCCTAAAAGGGTGGGTGGGATTCATGATTGGGTGTTTGCACCCATTTCAATTTAGCAATGGACGTGCAACTACGGATGAGTAATGCATTTACAATTAACTATGAAATTGCAATATAAGAATGGGGTTTCAATGCATGAAGTTTTCAAAGAGATCCTCCTAGTTTTTACATATTTGTGTAAATTTCCAACTTTCAACTCTTCACATTTTTGTAAATCTAAAACTCCAAATCAAATGCCTTTCTTCCCCTTAAGATTTTTGGGGTTCTATTTATGTAAATGTGCACCATGGCACCTTTGCAAGTGTCAATTAGGTTCAAGTACAAGTTTTTTCAATGTTAGGGTCCTTAGTATTGTGAATGTGGGTGTGATCACAATCAAATGAGCTAGCAATTTGACAAAGGACTCAAGGACTACAATCCTTTTTTTGGTCATTTTCATTTTTTCATAGAAAGGTTTTTTTGGATGAAATCTTTTCCCATATGTCACTAAATATATATATATAATTTCCTCAATACATCACATTTTTTTAACTAACTTTTTGATGAATAACTAAGAATTTTTAAAAAGTGTATACATTTACCAAATTTTGCATTTTGTTTTGAAAAAAAATCCTAATATCAAATTGTATGAAAATATGCTAACTATTTTATGATTTTTTTCTTGTATCAGAAAATACAACTTTGCTTTAGATGTCATGTACATTACACCCCATTTACATTTGGTAAAAGACTTTTGAAAATTTGATTCGCTCGAGAAGTTCGTCGGGATCAAAATACGATAAAAAGAAATAAGAAAATGCAATGAAGAAAAAAACTAAAAACGCGAAAATTTGTTGATAATGAACTTTCTGGCTTTGTATACAAATGAACAAATATATAAATATTTTAAAGATTTCTTAATCGTTAAATTTTATTCAATAGATTTTTATTTTTTAAAACTTTCAAATTCCACAAATTTCAAATTGCAAGTGTTTTTTGAGTGCATGTAATCTTAACATCATTTCAAATTATTCTCATCAAAATTCCATTATTAAAAGAGTCTTGAGCTTAGTAATTCCAAAATTGACTACTTTTCATGCAATTGTTGTTCAAGTTCAAAGGTCCTTTATTAAGACCAAAACCCAATTTTGTTTTTTCAATTTTTTTTTTTGAATTCCTCAACACTCATATTAGTCATTTAACACAACTTCCCATGATTACCATGACATTAAAATGACACAAAAACATATCTAAGGAAAGTACAGTTTTGAAAGAATTTTGGTAGTTGTCCAACATGGTTTTTGGTTCATTTGATTGTGATTGCACCCATGTTGCATTGTCAAATTAGGTTAATCCTATTATTGAGTATAGAGTGTTTTATTGTTCATAGTTTAGGACAATGGCAATGTCATCAATATAGAGGTTATTGCTTGTGAGCATTGTGCTCTAGGTGTGTTGAATATGGACCCATCATTTCAGGTTATCCCAATAAAGAAGGAAAAGAAAAAGAAAAAGGTAAAAGAATGGGAAGTGGATTGGGTTGGGTCTTTCGAAACAATTGGGTAACAAAGCTTCCATGAATGGAAATTATCCTTGGTTCTAATGGGAAAATGCATATTGTTAGGTGTCAAGTGTGGACATGGATAAAAGGGAAAAATAAGTTCTTTGTTCCCAAGTTTGACAACATGTTAAGAAACACAAATGCAAAAAAAAAAACAACCTAATTGCATTATGGGCCAATAGTACTTGTTTCCATATTTGCAACATGCACAAAACAAATGGTTCTTCTCTAGTTGGGGAAAAGACATAATGGTAGACATGGTTGTTTTAAGGTATTTGAATGGAGAAAAGAAAATTTTCAATTTGTAATTTGTTGTTTTTTTTTGTGCTTTTGAAACAAGGCCATCATCTCACTAACTTTGAGGCCATGAAGTTGTTGTTTCAATTCTTAAAGGTGAAGAACATTCCAAGAAAGCATTGGAACAACAATGCAATATTGAAATTTGCACAAACAATGCACCATATTATGTTCACCGTAGTAAAAAAAACTATTCATGCAACAAGCTTCCTTGTTAGTTTTTATGAGGTGACAATTGTTGACAAGTAGTTTTGGTTAAAATTCATACTTACCTTATGAATGATTTCAATTGCATCCAAGTGTTGTTGAATGTCAAAAGGTTGGTTTGTGGTGGCACATTTGACAATTTCTCCAATGTCATTCTAAATTCTTGGTTAGTCTATGGGAGCCTCATTGTGCAAAAGATCAACAATGATCTATTTTCGTTATCATGATGTTGTTTTCTTTCACATGTCCATAATGGTGTGATCACACAAACTCCTTTTATGGTTGTTATACATTGTGTTGTGCATTGATTAATCTAATTGTGTAAAAATTTTCCAAGTAGCCCCAATTGCAAAAGCTTGAAAGACTTTTGCACTCCATATACACATATTTTTCCTTTTCACCCAAGAGGCACCTTAACATTACAAGCTTGCTCAATTGTTGGAGACAAAGGGAACAAGTTATTATGCCATGTAAAGATTGGGTGGATTTTTATGTTGTTTCCTGCCAATAAAGTTCATAAAGAATACAAGCCTTTAGTTATGAGAGTGAATGCATGGCGAGACACTAGTAAAAAAAAGTAGAAAATACACGAGTAAAAATATAGGGTGCAATATATTGGTTGTTGGGTAAAAATTATAAGTTAATTAGTTAAAAAATAGGGTACATTTTATTCAAATAATCAATTTAATTATTATATAAGGTATGTAATAATCTAAAATAATGGGTTATAATTAATATAGGGTGGCTTTAATATGTATATATTAAAAAATTAGATAATAATAAGGTGATAAAAAATAGGTTGGACAATTATTTAATACCACCCTTGAAAATGGTCATTTGTCGCATGTAGATCCCAAACTTTACACTAAGTGTCCCCCTTAGGAATGAATGATGATCTTCATGCCATCCCAACAATGAAGAAAATTATTGAATTTTTGTGTGATATTGAAATGTCATGGGTCTCACATTCATTATGCCCATGTTCAAATTGCTCAAAGTTGCAATACATTGGTTTGTAATTATGTGAGGGTTGTGAAGATGTGTTGTGCAAATTTATATTCATTCTATTTTGATCCAAAGAATATATACATTGATATGCAATTCAAGAATTATACTAATCTTGTGGATTGCACAAATGATGGGTTGATGACAACTTGTTGGATTAATTTAATTAGCAATATTCAATATGTTATTTTTTACTTTCAAGGTTAGTATCAAATCCTTTCCAAGTGCCCTTCAATAGGGGTCTTTGCCATGCACACGTGTGATGAATGATATATTGTTGTTATAACATTGAAATTTCATTGTTTTATTATAGTTGATGGTTTGATTGAGGAGTTTATGTGGAGGTTTCATAGGGTTAGGAGTTCATGAATGTTATTAGGATTATTTACTTCCACTACTAATTGAACTTTGATGCAAAAGCCACATTCCCTACCCATCTAACCTTGTCAAAAACACATTATTTTTTTCAAAAAGAATTTGGTGATGAGGCCTTCAAGTAACTATCTAATTGAATGAACAAATGTTTGACATGGGAGTTTCCTTTTTCAAACTGACTATGTAGGCAAATAGTAAGCAAGTTTTGGAGCCTCCTTTGACATGCAATCCTATGATTAAAATGTGGTCCAATTTTTCTTTTAATATTATATTGGAACATCAATTGTCAAATATTTCAAATTGATGGAAATTTTTGTTGTCATGGTTTTGAGAACTCAAAGGATGAATGATGCTCATCAACCATGTCATTATGAAATATAAGTTCATAAACTTATTGACAACTCGTCTTGATTTAGTTGTTAGGATGTTTGCTCAAGATGATTATTCCATAGATACTTTTTCATTTGGAGATCTAATCAAGGAATAGTAGGATAAAAAATATAGGTATGTCTACTTTTTTATTACATTGTGTGTCTTTGATATGCACATTGTTAGATTCTTGTTCTTTTCTTGAAATAACATGGGAATGCAAGTAAAGTTTTATTTTTTTGTTACTTGTGCAAACTTGACTTGCGTTGCAATGGGTAAAATTCAAAAGGATTGGTGTTTGATCCTTCTTCAAGCCTTCAATTTCATTACAGATAGTTAAGTTTTTTAGGATGACATTTGTGATTGGAAGTTGTTGTATTAATTTTTAATGTGTATATCTTAAATCACAAAGTTTTTTTGTTGGCACATTTTGTACACAAAATGTTGACATTTTCGTCAATATGCTTATATTAATGTGAAAAGGATTGCCAATTTTTTCACAAGTGAAAACACCCATAATCAATTTGCTTTACTTGGCAATTTTTTGTATCACAATTATATGCTACCATGATTGTTTCTTGAATTCCAAAACCCTTCCTCAATATATTGTAAATTGTCAATTGTACATAGGAAAACATTACATTAGTTGGCAATATGACCAACATGTATAGCCAACAAAAAGACCTTGGACAATTTTTTTTAAATGCTACTAGAACCCACTTAGAACACTTGCCATTTAATGCTAATTAATGTTGGGGATCCTTACTAGTGGACCTAGTTGAGGAACTTGAAAAAAAAACCCACGAGACTCCAATTTAATGATCCCATTAAAAAAATGATGTACAAGTTAAAGTGGTTTTCTGAAGCCCCACTATTGGTTGATGAAAACCCCAAAATTGGTCATTGACCTAGTACATCCTTTGAAACCAATTTCCATTTTTCACATTAATTTACAAAACATGTGTTGAAGAAGTTCCTTTCAAATAAGAATAAAAAATAATTTACATGTGGGATGTTGGAAGGAGCTAAGAATAATTTCCCCATTGAGTAGTTGGAAGCAATTGAAGAATTTTGAAATACAAGACAAATATTTCACTTCTTCCATGCTTTAAAAAGAGTTATGTGAACACTATTGTGTAATCCAACTATTAGATTCCCAACTTGGAATGAGCTTCTTTTCATGGTCCAATTGATTACTCAATGGTCAAT
>Ga0209208_10005490_pt1 | contig 17674 bp, 15 predicted proteins | sample S1TSphfallax_3_FD_187694 | JGI IMG/M metagenome (GOLD analysis project Ga0209208, IMG submission 187694) | Host-associated microbial communities from peat moss isolated from Minnesota, USA - S1T2_Fd - Sphagnum fallax MG (SPAdes) (version 2) | ecosystem: Host-associated > Plants > Peat moss >... | reverse complement strand
GGGGGGGGGGGGGATGTGATGAATGAGCCAATAAAAAAATGATTATATTACATAACATATTTATATACTACTAGTGTGAACTCAATGCATAATGCACCTTGTCGATCCCCCAACCTGGTCCTTCGCATTTCCCACTCCGGTTCTAAACTGTGATGAACTCTTTTGAGAATAGAAATTTCATGTAGCCAATGGAAGGCTCAAGGGTGCACTCAAGGTGCCTTGCTTTTATTCCTTTTAAGTTTTGGGAGGAGGGGTCGGGGGGGGTGGGGGGAGGGTTTCTTTTCATTTTTCTTTGGTTCCCAATGTGTTCCTCAACATAATGTTACATAATATATTTATATATTATTTGGGCTCTTCACTGTTTTGCACTACTAGTGAGTGATAATGATTAAATTATTTTATTATGTGGACATAATAATTTTGTTGTAATGAATTTTGTGTTTTCAAAAGATAAAATTTTGTAAACTTTATTATATATATATATATATATTACATTCTTGATCCTACATAAACCAGTTCCTATGAAACATCCCATCGTCACCACGAATGTCCCCACGAAACGTGGCCACAAACTCGCGACGCCCGTCTCACACAAGACAAAATTTTAGGGTTTTTCTTCGCAAACCAACAAACGAACGACTCGTCCAAGTAATCAAATCAAATCAAATCAAAAAAATTTGGGCGCAGCGTCATCCAAATGTCGCAATTCTGAATCGTACACACCAATTCTCTTCAAGCCGTCACACAAATTCGCAACAAATTTCCCACAATTTTGAGAAGATTTTTGCCACATATCTTCTTCACTTTTGCAATTTCCCAAGAATTTGCATCGAAGCCAAAGCCTACCTTCTCGCGCACGCTTCTTGTCGTCGTTCTGTTGAAGAAGGAAGCTGCTGCCATCGCTATCTTCGTTTCCGTGGTTGATTCATATCGCTGGTTGAGCTCGCAAAATTACAAAGAGACGGACAGAGACAGATACAGAGACAGAGGGAGAGGGAGAGAGAGATGTCTGTGCATGCTTTGTCGCTGACTGCAACGCCATTTATTTCGTCTGCACTCGCGTCGCAAACCAGAAGGATAAATCTCGCCCGCTCGCTCAAGCAAGAAGTAGCGCTGGTTTCCCACTTCTTTGATTGCAAGGAGTTTCATACCCGTGCCGCGGCTGACTTGCATAGATCGGATTTCACTTCTAGGTCCTTTGTTGTTGCCTCTTCGCCGGCGAGAGCCATGGAGAAAGGTCGAAGCTTTTTGAGTATGTTGGGTTTCGGTGCTCGAGGATCGTCGGCTGCTCAAACAGACCCTGCCACCGCCGGCATCCCGCATGGACCTGACGATGATGCGCCGGCACCCGGCCAGCAGTTCGCCGCTTTTGGAGCTGGCTGTTTCTGGGGTGTGGAGTTGGCTTATCAGCGAGTGCCCGGGGTGACCAAGACCGAGGTCGGCTACTCGCAAGGGTACACACACAAGCCATCTTACAACGATGTCTGCTCTGGAACCACAGGTATGAACGTCTTTGCCTCTCAAGATATCTCTCTCTCTCTCTCTCTCTCTGTCTTTTCATTTCTTGATCATTAGGGTTTTGCAAATCTCTGTGTCTCTGTGTATCTTCATTTCTTCATCATTAGGGTTTTGTAAATGGATGTCCAGCACTTGCTTCTGGTTTGGTGTCTGGTGCTTCCAAGAGCTGGGCACTATTGCCAGCAATTGCTGCTGTAAACACCTTGATGTCACTGACGCTCTGCCCTCATTCTGTCATGAGTTTTTTTCTTAGGAAACAACTAGAGGATTCAAATGTTTTCACAAAACTTACTGGAAATTGGAGAGGGAAACTTGTTGCTGATCTTCTGAAAGCAAACATCAATTCTCTGTGTGAGTGAGAGAGTGGGGGAGAGAGAGGAGGCAGCAGTAGCAGCCCTACTTATCACCATGTGTTTGTGAATACCAACAACAGGACATTCGGAGATTGTGAGAGTGGAATTCGATCCGAAAGAGTGCAGCTATGAAAACCTGCTTGATGTATTCTGGAAGCGACATGACCCAACAACTCTGAACCGTCAGGTACCTAAATTCTTCCCAGTTTGCAAAGTGTTGATCATGAGATCAAATTGTGAAACTTGCCTTTCTTGTGAACTGTCTTTCTTCCATGAGGAACTGTCTTGCTTCCATGACTTGTACAAAATTTCAATGATCAACTTGTTAAGTTTTTGATTGACCTAAGTTTGTTGTACTTTTTGTGGCAATCCTGCAGGGAGGTGATGTAGGCACTCAATACAGGTCAGGGATCTACTACTATTCTCCAGAGCAAGAGGAAGCTGCCAAGGAGTCCTTGGAGAAACATCAGAAATCCCTAAATCGGAAGATTGTGAGTGAGGTTTTGCCAGCCAAGAAGTTTTACCGTGCTGAGGAGTATCATCAACAGTATTTGTCAAAGGGTGGACGTTTTGGTTCAGGACAATCCAGTGAGAAAGGGTGCACAGATCCCATTCGTTGCTATGGCTAAAAACACATCAACATGAAGCAAATTTGAAGTCTTCAGCGCTTATTGCACTCATGATGAGTTTTTCTGCTTTCAAGCTTTAGGGTGCATCCTAGTTTGCACTATCTTGTAAGGAAGAATTGGGCAGATGAAATTGAAGTATACAGCAATCAGATGGAAGCCTATGTATAGATAGATGTTCATCATACCTTTTGATCTAACCTTCTTATCCAGGATTTGTATGTGTTGCTGCTGGAGGATAATAATATAATCTTGTAGTTCAAGCTTGAGCTGTACAGGATCCCTCCCCCTAATGTTCTTCCTTGATCCCTCCTCCACTACGATGTAGCCCAGAGCTCCCCTTGAGATGCATCTGCCTTGTGGAAGTTGGAATGTGAGATTGGTAGTAGCAATGTTTGAGAGTTTGCCATCTCTTTGAAACTTTCCACAGTACTGGAACCATGTTGGGTTTTGGGAGAGCAGAGTCAGATTTGCATACAAGTTGCAGAATTTTTTTCCTTTTTTCTGCTGTGAGTTTGCTGGTAAGAACAAGCTTGCATTTGAGTGGCGGTACAAGAGAACCCTTATGTGTCAGTTCAGGTTGAACAATTCACTATCACCAATGGTCAGTGGGTATCATGGGAAAAAACTCAAAAGAAAGCAGTGTGTTTTGAAAAATCTCAATACTCATGAGAGGCCTCAGCTATCTATATACTACTCACTCTATGGCTATCAAGTTATGATTGGATTTCTATGCTCAATCTTTCGAAGTATTGAAGTAGTACTAAAATATGCTATTGAAAATGAGTTTTGAATCCTTAACATAAAAGGCATTGTTATGTCAGCCTTGTCACATGGTTAAGGAGAGAATTGATAAAGCAAGTTTTGGCATTAGACGCAGTGTTCATAGTTGCAACTCTGAGAACTAGACTCAACCACAAAAATTGTTGTTTGAATCCAGAGGAATTTTTTTTTTCAATCATGGGTTTACAGTTTACTGCTGGGTTTTAAATAGTATTTTTCAATACTATTGTATATAATAGATTGAAAAATGCTATTTTATTCTATACTACATAGTTTTTCAATTATGGGTTTTATGTTGGGTTCAAAACAGTGTTGGCTGGTTCCTGGTTTTTCTTTATAACCACTAGGTAGATTTATTTATTTATTTATTTTTAATTTTTTTTGGGGGACCACACAGGTTATCAATATCAATATTAAAATTTGGGTGGTGGGTAGGTCATTGGATAATCACTGTCAGTTATGTATAACAGTAGGTTTTCAAATTACTGGTTGAGAACCGCGAACTAACCTGCTGGTTATAGGGCAGTTTTATAAAAATAAAAATAAAAATAAAAATGATTATTATTATTATCTTTCTTTTTCTGGGTATTGTTGTTTAAATATTGATAACCTGCCTAGATGATAATTGGGTCATCTGGGTAGGTTATTGAAATTCGAAATTTTTATACCAGGTGGTTATCAATTTAATTAGTTATGAAAAAAATCAATAACCACCTAGTAGGTTACTAATAACCAGGCTGATACCCGGCCACAACTGGTTTAAACCTAAGAAGAATTGGCATGAGACAACAGTAATCACAATTGTGAGTCTGAGAATTTGAGACTCAAAACCAAAAAATAAATAAAAATAAATATGTCCAAATTAACAAAATAAAATAAAATGTGGAATCTACCTAGTAGTATGATTCATATAGTTTATACTACTAGATTAAAACTTGACAAAGAAGAGAGAAAATTTGTATGGGTTCCATGCTTTGCAATTTGTATGGGTTCCCACTTTCTCCCAATTACATGGGTACTCTCACACTCCTAGCAACATGACCATCATTCACTAAACATTGCTATACTTATAATAGATAAACATTGCATAACAATATTGAAACAAGCCTTGATAATTAAAAGGAAGAATGACATATGTTCACCTACAATGGTTGTTCAATTGTCTTATGATTTAGCCACTTGTTCATGATCACCCAAATCCAAACATTACAACCACATGTACACCATCACATTCACATGTGAAATATGTAAAACATCTAGTTTCAAAGTAGCAAACCCATGTGAGGTTACATAAAACATTCAATTATTGTTTTCATTCTCTCATCAAGCCCCACATTCTTCTCCTTCCTTTATTTCCTTTAACCAACCTTACCAAAACTTCCTTCATAATTTTTAAAATCATGTTCATTCTTCCACCAACAACCACAACTTCTACCATCCTTTGAAAACATAAACCAAAAAAGAGAAAATAATTGCTTCCATAATCCCTTCTACATGTAAACAATCTCTTCCCCAATAGTTCCACTCTCAAACATTGTCAACATTTTGTGCAAAAAAGAAGACACTTGACCAAAACCTTACAAGAAAGTCTCCAAAAACCCCAGAAAAAAACTTTGTTTGACAAGTTACAACCTTAAAATAAAATTTCCCCAAACCTTAGGAAAAATTCTCTTTAAGACCTTGAAAAAAACTCCACCAACATTCTAAAAGAAACTTCATTGACACCCTAAATGCTAATGTCCTAAATCCTCATTAATGTTGCACACAAATTATTTCATTGTCAATGCCACAAGTCTAGTTTTGGGAACTCAAGTTTCAGAATGTGTTTACTTTGATCAAGTGTTGAAGGAATCTAAGAAAGAATTGGAATGTGTTTACATTGAACATGCATTGAAAAAATTTAGGAAAGGATTCATCATTTGATATTTGTGTTAGTTTGGTCCAAATATTTAGATATTATGCAATATATTCCCATTTCTTTGTGAAAGTATTTTATTGCAAAGTTACAATGATAGATCCACACATCATGAATAGTTCTTGATGATAGTTGATGAGGAGGTTGTTGCACAAATGAAAAATGAAATGAAACATGTTGCAAAAAGTTTCTTAATAGGAAATTGGACAACAATGTTTGATACCTTGGGGTTAGTTTATTCAAGATCCTTGCGAGCTTAATGAACTTGTTTATGTTTTTGTTTATCTTTGTTTATGTTCAATAGTTCTTGTTTATTGCTTGTTTATGTTTTAGTTTTGTTTATTCGTTGTTTATTACATGTTTAAATCATGTTTTGTGTGTGTGTGTGTTTCAAGGTGAAATTGTTTAGTGTAATGCAAAGGTCCAACCTCATTCCTCATGGATGGTACATCATTATGATGGAAAATATTCTAAAACAATAAAAAAAAATCAAATGAAAACAAAAAACAAAAGAATATTTGGGCATTCCATGTGAGGAGTTCATTTTAAAAGTTGAAGATGCATTGGCCAACAATTCCTACAACCAAGTTCATTTCAAAGACATCACTACTTTGATGTGCAAAGTAGTTGAATGCTGAAAATTTATTGATGTTCATAAATAGTTCTACTAAAGTAAGGTGTAGTGTGGTGATAAAGTTTTTTCCATTGAAATTAATATTTTGCAATTTCAATGTTTTAATAATTTGTAGATTTAAAGGTACACAACTTAATCAATATTCTTACTTTTATGGTTTTTTTAATTCTAAAAAAAGAAACATTTTAAATGAAAATGGATCATTTTCTTTTGCTTTGATAGAGTGCCCTAACTTGTTAAATCAAAACACATTCAAAGGAGCATTGGAAATCATATATGTACTTGTGTCTTTCCATTTGAAACCATGCCATTCATGGTAAGTTGTTCCTTTTTCACTCATATGAATGTAAAGAAATTCAAAATAAAATCCATTTGATCCAACTTTAAGTTTAAGTTTTAATTTAGAACATTTGATAATGAAGACCTATTATGTCAAAATGAGAAAAATTTGAAAATTTGAAATTTTTTATTAAATTGACTCACATAATAAAACAAATTTGATGAAAAGAATCAGATGATAATAACCTATTAGCCACACTAAAAAAAATCATAAATTTAAACTATGAAAATTTAAAACTTTAAGAAAAATCAGAAAAATTCAATTTTCAAAAATAAAATAAAATAGCAAACGTAAATGGGGTATAATAAACATGATGTATTAAGAAATAATTGTAGGTTAACTAAAAGAAAAAAAATGTAAAAAAAAAAATCTTTGGTTATGATTTGAATTGTGATCATTTTTCCAAAAAAAATTGAATATGCAAGGAATTTGTACACTTTTAAATTTTCATATTTATTCAACAATGATTAACCAAAAAAATGTGATGTTCTAAATATTTTATATAACAAGTTGCAAAAATCATTTAGAAATTCATTTGCATGGAAAAGTTATTTTTTGACAAAAAGACTTATGTAATCCTTGTCTAAAATAACATCGTTGGTTCCTTTGAACATCTTTTGTCCATGCTTTAGCTCAATCTAACATTGGTGTAGTTTTTGAAATTATTTTGGTGTTTATTGTAAAATGTTGAAGCCTAATCCATGTTGTTGTATGATCATGTCACAAGATACCAACCCTTTAATGGTTTCCACAATTTAAAATATTGGTTTTGCAAAAAATTGCAAACTTCTAAAGGGCCATTCGTAGTCTTTGTAATTCCACTACTTCAATGTCTATGAAAAAGTTGTCTCTAGAAAGTTTGTATAAAAGATGAAATGGATGTCATACAAATTTGCATTTCTTATATGCCCTACATTTCACATTTATTGGATGCATGACCTAAGATTTGTTAGCTTATATAACTCAAGACCAAATTTCACATGCAACTTCACCTCATGGCTCAAACCATCCACATGACTAGCCTTTCAACAAAAGTAAGATTAAACACATCATTTGATTTCCAACACTATGTATAATTTCCTTTCATTTTTAGAGTTACATTATTAATTAAACTCCAATCTTGTGCGAGTCTTTGTTCCAATGTGATGTCTTTTTCAAAAGACATGAAATACAAAACTCAATTTATCAAAACATTTGTGAAGTTTCAAACATCTAAAATAAAAAAAATTGCATTAAGTTTTAGACCTTAAAGTCACTTCATTCAAAAAACTAAAAAAATAAAAACTTATTAAATAATCAAGGTTCAAATAGCTTCTTTGGATGCGAAACACACAAAAAGATGTTATTTTTTCACAAAAAAGGAAGAAGTTTGAGCATAAATCAATTTGGAGGCAACCAAGAAGAGGTTCGAAATTATTGAACATGAAAAGTTGTTTAGCTTCAAATTTTGACAATCCCATTGGCTTTGAGAAATTTCTGTTACTAACTATGTGCAAACCTATTTTTCCACAAATGGAAAAAAAAAAATGCATCTATTCAATCATTTTTGTTGGTTTTTTAAAAATTTGTAAAAACCTGTGAAAACCCACTACCACATTTGACAATTAGTTGATTAAAGAGAAACTAAGAAAAAAAATTCAAATGACCATTCTTGAGAACGTTATTATTATTCAACAACATTTTGAGCACACCTACACCTAAGTTTATTTGAACATTTTTATAGGTTTGTTAACATTTCTCCAGTTTAAATACCATAGTAGTACAGTGACAGCTTCAGCATAAATTACATTATTTTTGGAAATACTGAAACTTTCAAATAATTTTTTTTCTCAAATAAAATATTTTTTTGGAGAAGGAAAATGAAGAATATTCTGAAACATATTCTATTATTTTTGAAATGGAATCTTCAGAATTTAATTAATTAATTAATTAATTAATTAAATCAGCAGACATGTGCTGAAGGTGCCAGTGTAGTAGGGTATAAGCCAGTTACTAATAAGAAGAGGCATCAATCACTCAAAGAAGGCGAAGGTAGCAATGTTGTAGGTAGGTAGGTAGGTAGATGCTGGTTCACCGTGGCCTACTTACAGCCCCCAGAGCAGAATTAAATGTTGAGCCAAGTTGGCCTCCCAGGCATGAGTCTTGCACTCTTTTAACTTTTTCCCCCAGACATAGACAAGGGGGGAGGAGGGGGAGGCAAGGAAGCACCACTCATTGACACACAAGAGTTGGATGAAGCACTAGACTAAGCTACTAATAATAATAATCCAAAATAAAAGGCTTGTTTTTTTTTACAATAGGAAACCTAATGTGAACCATGATTGCATATACATATAAAACCCATGCAAAAGCCCATGTGGCATGAAAACATCAACTACAATAACCTAACCCATCAAAGGGAGACAAGGGAGAACCCAGATGATCTAATTTTCTGCCAACAAGCAGCCTAGCTTGGCTCATCCATCCATCCATCATCATTGGCTCATCTATCTATCCATCCATCATCATTGGCTCATCCATCCATCCATCCATCCATCCATTTTGGCCACTATGGCTCTGCCCTTGATTTATGGAAAAGTTCAAATCAGAATCTGTTACGCTGCTGGATAAGGACCTTGGAACATGGCAGTTCTGGGATTTCAGGTCTGGTGCTTGGGTCTTGTCTCACCTCATTGCTGCGCTTGCATTCCCATTCTGGCCTCTTATCCTACTACACATAAAAGTGTTCCAAGAATCTCTTCAATTGATTTCATGAGTGAGTCTGTACCGGTTGTAATGTTTCTGGCATATGTGGATGGTGCCTAAGAGATTCTCCAACGGTGGTGCTCAGTATGTGACTCCAGACAGTAAGTAAAATTTATTGCGACAAAGTCAAAATGTGCCGGTTTAGCTCGGAAAATTGGTTTTTTTGCACCCCTTGATAAAATTCCTGTTTCAATATAGGAGAAACCTTATACAAGGTGACATCCCCAGTTTTCAAATAAATAATTGTTATTATTGAAGTGGATAAGGGTTTAGGGTTTAGGGTTAGATCTGTGCTATTTTTGTAGTGTATTTGGATGACTATTGTCAGGAACATGAACTTTTGGAGAGGATTTTCCAAAATGGAAGAAATTTTCCACTCTCACCCTCTGAAAATTAGGGCAGGTCTTTACTTTGGAGCTTTAATGTAGAGCCCTTGGCCCTTCCTGGTTTTCAGTGCCTATCACTCGAGCTACCACCCTCATGTGTAGGCACCTCAAAACATAGGAAGGGCCTCTGGCCCTACTCTTCTCCTATAGAAAATTCCACCGGGTCTTTACTCTTTGCACCAGTAAGGACCTCCAATGGGACTGCAAAGGGTGCAGATTCCCAGAACAGTCCCCTTGTCAGTCTTACCCTACACTTGGGGGAGAGGCCAAGCTCAAAGGAAGCAATTTTGTCGCTGTTGCAAGGATGCAATTCTTGTTGGTCCTTGGCAATTTGTGTGTTGGCTTTTCGTCTTCTTCTGCTGCTTGTCTTCATCATCTTCTTCTGCTTTCTTCTCATACTCTTCCTCCACAATGAAATTACTGTTGTGCTGCTGCTGCTTCTTCTTCTTCTTGTTCACGTACGCAATGGGCAGATCTCGTGCCTTACCTGCGAAAATTGCAGACAAAGAACGCACACCCCAACGGTAACCAGGAATATACGTCCTCGATGAAATGAATGCGCGTGAATACAGGCTGATCATAATCACGATAACGATGATGCTCATAACAACAGAGCTATAGGGGGGCGAATCAGCTCGAGGACGACGACGACGGTGATGGAGCGATGACGTTGGGGAGCTTTATTGGGGATCTAGGTTGACTGCGAAAGACGAAAGGTGACGGACGAAACTGGGATTTTGGATGTTTTTTTTCCGTTGCTGTGTGGGGGGGGTGGGGAGACAGTGATGGATGGAATTTGGAAGTGTGTTTTTCTCACACACCCGTCGTTTCACGGCATCCGGATATGTTCAGTCTACCAGTGTTGGGTGGGTAGCCGCTGGGTTGGAGGGTTAGAACCGCAGGTTCAGGTTCCATTTAGTAGAGATCAAACCAGAACTGGATATACCCCAGGATGATAACCGACAGGTATCTGTCCCGCATTCTAAGAACCGCCCAAGACTGGATTATACCCCCTCCCCTCCCCACCACCCCCATTGATGCAAATCAGTTCCAAAGATCCTCAGGATTTTAGAGGAGGAGGTTTGGAAGAGGATCTTTGCCCTCGCAAGTGATCACTCGCTCACCCTCGGATACGGGTTGTAGAGGACGGAGGGAAGGAAGGAAGGAAAAATTCCGTAGCACGAAGAAGGGAACAACTCTTGGAAGATCGGAAACGAATTTATTTACTGCTGTTGACGCCAAAATTGCAGTTACAGGAATCTGCAAGCAAGTGTCTGGAACGAACACATGGCATGGAAGGCAGGATTTCGCTGCTGCAGGTGGGGTGGTGGGGTCATGCATACTCGCTGTTGCTTTTTTTTTTTTTGGTCTTTGTTTAGAATTTCTTGTCTTGTTTCGCTCTCGATTCTTACTTACTTACTTACTCTCCCCAGGCTCTTTACTGCTTCATTCTTTTGCTTCTTCTTCTTCTTTCTTCTTTCTTCTTCTTCTTCTATGAAGCAGCAAAAAAGAAGCCAAAAACTGAAGGGATTTGGATTGATTGCGGTTTCGTCCCATTTTCGACTCCTCTCTGATTGATGAAGAAATCAGTCTTTGATGAAGAAAACTGCATGAAAATCTCATGCAACCTGTGATGCATTGATTGGACTTTTTTTTGCTGTTGCAATTTGACTTTCCAGCTTTTCTCTTAAATCTTGTGCGCAAACTTGATTTAGGTACCTAGTCGTCAACAAAAGAAGCTCTGCTCCTGTGAGGAGGAGGAGGAGGAGCTTGTTCACACCATTCATCTTTGTTTCTTTTCCAGTTTGTCGTTTCTCATTATATCCTCAATCAAGCTGCCCTGCTCTCTCTCTCTCTCGACGCCAGACAGACAGGCAGACAGACAGACAGACGGTCAAGGAATTTGCCATCTTCTTCTTTTCAGGAATTCAGCGGAGGTTGATGATGAGTTGCCTTTTTCCTCACGCAGCAGGTAATAGCTTAGTAAATCTGCTGCTGCTACAGTTGATAACTATGTCTCGCAAACACTCGTCAGTCTACAAACTTGTATCTTGTCGACATTGTCACATTGTTTTCTGAATGCCATCTTCAAGTCGATTTCTTCTGTAGATTTTCTGCGTCTGTCAATCAACTGAAGTCGTCGTGATCGTTATTGTCTGATGATGCAGTACATTTTAGCCTGAATGCCGTCTCCATCTAGACTTGTGTCTGAAGAAACTCTTGCACATGATCAGGTACTCGTCCCTGCATTCCTTTAACGTCTCGACACCATGATGGATTCCTTTGTCTTGGGATCAGCCAATTCTTTTGCAACCAGCAGCAACAACAACAACATCTTGAGCATAGAGAGAAGCAGCAGCAGCTTGTAAGGTTGCGTAGAGAGAAGCAAGCAGCAGCAGCTTGCAAGTGAAACCCGGTGCTGCTATTGTAACAAAAAACTCACAGTCTTTGAAACTTCAGAAACGCCTTCTTCACGACCTTCTCTCCATCACGAACTTCGTACCTAGAGAAACTGCCGGCTGCTGCTGCTGCTATTTACATTCTTCTTCCATTTTTTTCCAAGGGTTTCGGCGGCATTCTGTTTTCAAGAGAGAAGAAGAAGAAGATGTTGCAGAGGGATTCATCGACCTGAACGGCGAGAAGAATGGTGAACCAGAGAATGCGAGAGGCGGGGCTCAAGATAATGGTGCCAGGGAGCAGCAGCAGCATCATGCGAAGATCAAAAAGAAGAAACTACATTGCGTTTTGGTTGCTTTGTGCCAGTCCACTCTTTATCACCGCCCTTGTCCAAGCTTCAACTCTTCAACAACGAGACAGTAAGTCTCCATAACCCCTCTCTCTCTCTCCTCCGTGCATTTCTCTCACAATCATCTTCTTCAAGGAATTCATTGTTGAGCTTGGAACTCTCTATCCATGGCGGCATGCCAGATTCATGGTGAAGGAAATTTTCATACATGTATCAGCATGTGGGAATGAGCTTCAGACCACTGATTGCATTTCTGAGATTCAACCCCCACAAAGATCTCAGACAATCTTCTTGAAACTTGGAAAACTGAATCCTCAAGTGGTGAAGGAGAGATGAAGAAGGGTCATGGAGAAGGCCTGAGCTGCAACCATAAAGAAAAGCTCAAGAATCACTGTTTGTGGATTCCGTGGAGCTCATTGTCATTCCAGATTGTTGTCAAAGCTTTCATGGTTCTCATGGCAATGGCAGCAATGCCTCTCAAATTCATTGAGTGCAGCAGCAGTATTTGTACCTTCTGCAGGGCTGATCTCCTGCAACTTTGGAACAAGAGAAGCTCAGCAAGACTAACTGTACATATTGAAAGAGTTCATTGCTGACAAAAAAGTTCTGATTTTTATTTTTTCTTGCAACTACTGCTGTGAAGTTGCAGATGGTCCAAATACTACTCCAACAATCTCTGAAGGAAAAGGAAGAAAGTCCGGAGGAGGTTTGAAGCCACAGGTGTGGGCACCTGTAATGAGTGCTGCAATTCTTGTGTTGCTTGCAATGGCTGGACTAGCCTTTTATCTTATTCAAAAGTGGTGTCTGCACAACAGCTCTTTGAGCTTCTGGTATGGAGGAGATGACAGTAGCACTTTCGGACAAGGACTTGTAGCAAATGGACAAGGTAGTAGCACCCCCAGATTCCATCTCTGAAATGCTTTTGTCTTCATCTTCCTTCAAGCAAGACAACAACGAAGAAGATGATGAGGATGATGATCTTGTGTATACTGGCTGGTTCTGAAGTTGTTGCAACCCCTCCTCATCAGCTACTCTCTCCTTGCACTGTGTTGTGTTCCGAGTTTCTGAAAACCAATTCCAAAGCTTCTGAGCTTCTGATACACCAGTTTCAAGCTTCCAAGCTTCTGACACCAGTTCCTGGGTTCCAAGATTCCAAGCTTTCTGATACAAATTCCAAGCTTCTCAGCTTGTGAAACCAATTCCAAGCTTCTGAAATAAATTTTGAAGCTTCTGAGCTTCTGGGACCAATTCCATTGAGCTCCAAGTTTCTGAATACTAATTCGAAGCTTCCAAGCTTCTGATACACAAATTGCAATCTTCCAAGCTTCTGATACACCAATTTCAAAGCTTCCAAGCCTCTGATACCAATTCCAAGCTTGCAAGGTTGCTGATACCAACTCTCAAGCTCACAAGCTTTATGATACCGATTCTCAAGCTTGCAAGCCTTTTGATGCCAATTCTCAAGCTCACAAGCTTTCTGATATTTGCCTGATGTTCTTTTGATCTGGTTTTTGCAAGTCAGGTGGATATGCGTCTTCAAAGAGTAGATCACCAGTGCAGAATGCAAAATTGCCACACCACGGACCACCAGTGAAGATCTTCACACTGGAAGAATTGTCTACTGCAGCAGCGAATTTCAGTGCAGACGCATTGATAGGGAGAGGAGGATTTGGAGCAGTGTACATAGGGAAGCTCAGTGATGGAACTCCAGTTGCAGTGAAGAGATTGTCAGGGCTTTCGATGCAGGGAGAGGCTGAATTTCGCACTGAAGTTGGAATGATTGCACATCAACTCTACAGCCCACACCTTGTGCGACTCTTGGGTTATACCTCTCAAGGAGATGAGAGGATTCTTTGCTATGAACTTATGACCCGAGGCAGCCTTTTGGACTACCTCAAAGGTCAGTCAGAACATCTGTCTTGTTTTTGCTCTTCATCTTCATCATTCACACCTTATCTGGAAGGTCCATATCTGAAAGTTTTTCTTTGGCTCTTTAACCTTGTGATGGCTGAGTATGGAGATTTCTTGATTCTCATGAGAGTCATTTATTATCAAATCTTCATGGGGGTTGCTATTGTGGGTGCACAGTCAAAAAGGGGTGCATTGAGTGCATGAAGTCTTATACCCACTGCACCCCTTTCTGACTGTGCACCCCAAACAGTCACCGTCCATTATCATCATCATCATCATCAATTTCATATCCTCATTTGTAAAAGTTATTGTGGTTTTGAGTTGGAGCCAAAACTCTCTCTCTCTCTCTCTCTTCAGGTTTCAGGTTTTATAAATCCTTTCAGATATGAATTTGAGAGTATTTGAAGAGTGTAATATGTGGGTGGGTGTGTAGTCACAATATAAGGAGCCATTACAAAGTTGAACCACTTCTTAATTTTACCTGTCTTGAAGTGGTAAATCAAGTTACTGTTGAAAATGTTTTAAAATATTTATACAACAAATGTTTCTATATATGTCATTGTAGTGTCTGAATAAATTTGAAATGAATTCGAATGGATGCGAAAAGAAACCAAAAGCACTATTTATGTAATGTGACTAGTCATTGGCACAGTGTAACTTAGTGAATTGAAGGACTGAGTAACCAATCCCAATCTGCTATGTTAGCCCATTACTGTCTTTTGAAGATTACCTAAGGCTGCACTGTTGGCACATCCCATGTTTACCCAAGTTCTGAAATATATAAGTGTTGTGTGTTGCAGATGGTACTTATACAATTCCACTTGCTGTATTGGACTGGAGGACAAGGATTCAAATAGCACGTGATGCTGCAGCAGGCCTCAGGGTAGGTGTGTGTGTGCATGCTCACTATAAACATGTTTGGAATCCCTGTTCTTTTTTTGCGTCTATTTTTCTTGAAGCTTGTTTAGGAGTGGGTTAAATTTGTGAGTCCCCCTCAAAAGAGACATTTTTTCCTTGCTGAGAAGAGCATCTGAGATTTGGGAGGAAGACCATGCTTTCTAACATTCACTTTTGTGCTGATGTGTTTGTGTGATGCCAGTTTTTGCATGAATCAGATCCACCTGTTGTGCACAGGGATGTGAAGCCAAACAACATACTATTGGATGAGTGTTACAATGCTAAGGTGTGTGTGCATGTCTTGTTTCTCAATCAAGTTTCCTTACCACCCAAAACTCAATATAGAAGACTACAGCATATGTCTAAAAGCTGTAAATCACCCACAAAATTCTGTAAACACACAAAAAAACAAGAAAGAGCAAACAAATTTATGAACTATCTCTTCTTCATGTGTTGCCAACTTGCAGGTGGCAGATTTTGGTTTATCAAAGCTATATCCAGATTCAAGAAGCAGTCATGTGACAACAAGGGTGGTGGGTACATTTGGCTACTTAGCTCCAGATTACAGCATCACAGGCAGGCTTACGGTGAAGAGTGATGTCTACAGCTTTGGTGTTGTTCTTCTGGAGATTTTTTCTGGACGAAGCTCAACCGTCTCAGATGAAGAGAATAAGGAACCATTTTTGGTGCCTTGGGTAAGTAAGGATCAAGAACTCGAAGGATAAAATTCATGAAAGATTTATTGATTACCCATAACTGGATTTGCAGTACTCTTCATCCATAGCCATGTGGAATTTGCAAACACTCTAATTTGTCAGCTCTACACTACATACATGATCTGTCAGGAAGACACAAGGGTGGTCAATACAAGGCAACATATTATGTTGAAGATCCTTAATCTTCTAATTGTGGAAATTATCACAATTTTTATTTGTGTGTGTGTGTGTGCAGGCAAAGCCATTGTTGAACGATAAGAAGAGAGTTATGGAGGTGGTGGATCCAGTGTTGGAAGGAGCACATCCAGCTAAAGGTGCTGAAATGGTGGGCTCTCTCATTTCTTCATGCTTGCAGCTTGACCCAGACAGAAGACCAAACATGAACACTGTACACAACATCCTCTCTCTTGTCTACGACATTCCCTTCAACAGTGTGAAAGCCAAACTGCAGGTGCACTTTCTGGAATCACCATAATGTAACTGCTCACTGGCTTGTAAAAAAGCTTACAATCTTGCACCTGCATGACTCAGAATTTGATATAGCTTTGTTTGAAGGTAAATTGTTCCACTAGTAGATTGAGTGTATTTTACTTTTGGAGGAATTCAAGGGACTCAATGTTTGTCACTAAATTTAGACTTACCAGAAACAAATTATTGTCTAGGGGATTAATTAATAGTACAAGGTTTGAATATTTTCTGCTGTGCAGAGGGAAGCACTCTTAAGTAAAAAGCATTCATTCCAAGTTGTGCAGCAAATTCAATCAAGTTCTGCGTCAAGTAGTGGGTTGAACAATCCACAATTCTCAATCCCTAGGGGGAAATCTTCAATCTTGAGAGATCGGGACACAAAAACATATGAAGAAATGGAGCAGCAGCCATCATCTGTAGTAACTGTGCAGGCATCACCAAGCATTTCAGAGACTTTCAGACAACATCGGAGGACTGTTTCTTTTGAGTTAAATGAACAACAACAGCAAACAAGTTCAGCTCGACAACACAGTGCTTAGCGATACTTCTGCTGAAGATGGGCTCCTTTCCAGATGAGCAATCATTCCTTCAAAAACCTTGTTCATTTGACTGACACTAGCTCATAATACTACCCTCGCAACCAACATATATCCCTATATGCTTTAAATCACCCTGCCTGTACAATTGCAATAATTTATTTACTTTTCATCAACAACATGCATCTCTGGGTTGATACATTTCTAAGTTTTCAGGGTCTCTTGTACCAATCTCCTGCACAATTTGCAGCATTTTAATTCAACATGAGTTTCATGCATATTTTATGAGTGAATTATATGGCTCTTTTGCCAACTCTTTTGTGTATATCTCTCTTTGGACTCTTCAAACAAATCAGTACCATAGAAGTCTCAAACTCTAAAAGGATCCAGACTATTTTGCAGTGCAACAAAAACCCATCAAAGCACATGTTCTACTCCAAGATGATGATGCAATTCTGGGGGCCCAAATTCTGAATGAACACTGACAGCATCACATCACCAATTTGCAGACTCAATAATCACCTAGTTCAGGATCAGAATGCAAACCATTTCCTGGATGCCAGACCTCAATGCTGTGATGTCAAAAGAGGGTCCTTCAGATTCTTTTGCAATTTTTATTATCTGGGGTCTTCCGATCCTCATGAAGCTCTCTCACCCCATCAAATGGGAAACTAGCTGATCTTACTAACAAATTTTAACTTAAGAAAAAAGCATGGAGAAAATTAATGCAGCTTGCAAACAACACAAGATGTAAATTGCACATCTTGTAAATAAATGCTTTTCCTCAGCAAAAGATTGTTCCTAGTTGGCACACAGAAAAGACCGAGGAGAAGAGGGTTAACAATATATATTAGGCCTACTCTTGCATCCTCCGTTGTAGTCTAGATGGTTAGGATACTCGGCTCTCACCCGAGCGACCCGGGTTCGAGTCCCGGCAACGGAATCCGTTGGCTCCCGAGGAAAACATAAAATGACTACCACTTTTTTATTTTTTGCCACCAAATTTTGTGAAATTGAAAAAATATTGCGAAACTTTGCAAAAGAAAAAAGAGAAAAATTTAAGACGATTACACTAATTAAAAAAAATTCTCCAAAATTCT